>Ga0247832_1002093_pt1 | contig 31969 bp, 14 predicted proteins | sample LaCruzMarch2015__10_FD_192407 | JGI IMG/M metagenome (GOLD analysis project Ga0247832, IMG submission 192407) | Freshwater microbial communities from meromictic Lake La Cruz, Castile-La Mancha, Spain - LaCruzMarch2015_4m | ecosystem: Environmental > Aquatic > Freshwater > Lake | place: Spain... | reverse complement strand
CAAAATGGCAAATATCGACCAAGGAAAAGTGGGAGTGTCGGGTATGCATCAAGCAGTGAGGATGGCACTGAGCTTATATATATGACCAATGAAAAAGGACGGCTTGATGATTTAGAGAAATATCTTAACAAGAGACGAAGTAATAGATCTGTTTCAAAAACAATTACACCACGCCACGATGGAAAAGATGGTGGTGATGATGATGCACAATACCCCACACCACCGATACCAACACCGACCAATCGTGGCGTACGACTAGTAAGTGACAAATTATATGGAGTTGTTACAGAATTGTGTGATCTAGATAACGAGGAAGTTTGTTGGGATATTACCCGGACACCCAATTTTGATACCCGTACACGCAATTCCAATATTGATCAACGTAAATCCATCAGTTCATTGTCTACTACGTTGCCACCGACCAATCGTGGTGTAAGAATTGTACGTCGTGACAAAAATAGTAATAATAATGAAGATATTGATGTTGAATTATGTGATCTTGAACAAGATGAAGATTGTTGGGATATTACACGTCAACCACATTTTGATGAACGTACACGTAATATTAATGTGGATCAACGTAAATCAATCCAATCCCTTTCCACGACATTGCCACGGACAGCGCCGGTTACTTCGACTGCTGCGTCATCTCTACCACCTGACAGAAAAGATGTTGTATCAAGAACCGAAGAATATGAGGCTTCCTCCACTCTCTACCGACGCCCACAGTCGGACGATCTGAACGTATTGCCTAAAAATATGAACGTGTTGGCTTCATCATCAGCTACTTCTACGACTCGAAAACTTCCAAAAGGTTCGTCGACACCAACTCTTTCCGACGACGATACTAATTATCACATCATTTCATTATTCCCTAAAGAACGACCATCATTATTAGTCAATACTGGTGCACGTAGAGACTTCACAACATTAGGAACGTACGATGATAAACGGTTTATATCTGGTAGCAACAGAAAGGGAATGACGAAGTCAAGGTTTAAGACTAGAGATGATGCTCCGGACGAGCAATATGTTGACAAACCTCGTTCATTTCAGTCCAATCTAGAATTAACATCCAACATGAGCGGACGTAGGTTTAAAACGAGCAGTGACTTACGCTACAAAAGTAACAATGCTGACATATGGTTAATGTCCGATATTGATGGTATGGCAATGACTCAAAGAAGTAGAATAGTACCAGCATCATCATTCCAACAAACATATTCATCGGAGCTAGATTCGGTGGTGCCTAGTAGGAGTAACAACAAAGTTTCAAGTGAAGAAAAGTTAATGCACTGGCTGTTGACACATATACCCGACATTCAGGAGGACGATGCTGTACGATATTTCAATTGCTTCGTCGAAGATGGATTTGATTCAATTGATGTAAGCGAAATATTGGAAGAAGATTTAACTTTCATGAAGAATATACACAAGCAAGCTCTACTTCAAAGTAAAGACGTACATTAAAAATAGCTAAAAGTCATGTAAGGCACACAGCCTCATGTTGGGCGGTAGCTTCAAAGGTCTCTAACAGCAGCAGGTGCAACATTTGCGTTGACACCATCGATGATGAATGGAAGCATGAGTGCTGGGTACTGCCTGGAGTAACGATCATTTGTCGCGTTTGAGAGGAACTCCTGTAAGGTCGATGGTGACGACGTAGGTGGAGTGGGAGCAAGCATAGCAAGCAGCCATGGTGCAGGGCGTTGGTGGTTGCTTGCAGAGGGCCGATTATTCTACTAGCAAGTGGATGAATTTGGTATCCATCGCCTCACAATGAGGTATGGATCCAGTTCAACCTAAAATAAGCACAAGGCACTTGAAGTCTCCATCACGCTCAAAACATCAGTAGGAGCCGTTTGAGAGCCGACGAGATGAATGAAAATAGAGGAGGTGAGGTGTAATTTTTCGCACTGTGTGAGCAAACAAGAGTATTAACACATGAATGTATCGTATGTATCTGGAAAGAAATTCATTGCTTTCAAACATCACAAATATCTAGCAATACTAATGAGGAGAGTCGCAACTATAGCTTTTGGAAAAAGATTAAGTTGATGATGAGATATACTTCATACATAGCGTAGGTTAAGGAAGTAAAGAATACAGTTACAAACACTATATCAGACTTGCTCCCAAGTCAATTTGCTCTCGAAACTCTCCTTCGTGTTTTACATTTGCACAAATCACAAAATTGATCCTCCTGGCATTAAATGGATTCTTGTTAAGTTCCGCCCCGCGAATGTGGGTTGGACCTGTCGTCTATTGGAGGGCGCTGAGATATTGTTGACATAGTTCGATCAAAACGACTCCGTCTGTCACTAGAAACACTGCACATGCTACCAGAGGGAGAGTTGTCTTTGAACATATGCCCACTTGATCCTCTAATTGATCTTGGTACGGCATAAGAAGATTCGCATTTGCTGGCTCTATCATCATCATCATCGTCCTCGTCAACACCATCATCTCCGCATGTGTCTTGATTGAAGAATAGCTCATCGCCGATTGGAATATCGGCTTGCCTATATTGTCCAGATGAAAAGTAATTGTCATGACATCCATACCGCATCCATTTTGGGACTTCATTGGTAAGTGTGTCTAGGAGATAAGGAGTTAATGATCTCACCAGACTTGTCAGTCCTCGCTGCAGCTCACTTTGCACGCCGATTGCCGAATCAGTGCGATCACTGATATTCGATTGACCATGGCCATCAGTTACCTCTGGATTTCCCGCTAGTATTGATCTATTTCCACCCACAATTTCACTTTGTGATTTTTCGTACATGTGCGCTTGCTCATTGTCAACGGTGGTTAATTCAGAATGGTCACGCCGAGCAGGACTACTACTTGTTGTGGGTGGCCTTACAGTGTACCCCTGTATTGAACAAGACGCAACAGAAGAATTGTCACCACTTCTTTGTTTACGAGCCTGCACAACAGTCAGGAGAATATCTCGATTCCTTGCAATCAGCAGATGTAAAAGATCGAGAAAGGTTACAATCATTCTTGCTAGCTTTGCTTGCACTCTTTCGATCTCTTCCTCGCTTAATGATTCATAAGAACTATAAAACACGGTGCTCATACCAACTGACTCCTCTGATGGTGTCTCTAGTACTTCTGGTGTATTAGTAGAGAGAAAGGTTGTTCCAAGTTGCTTGATTCCACTGGAATGTATGCACTCCATCACCAACTTAGCAGACTCTGAACTGATGCCTTGCTGTTGCTCGACCCCTAGAACGCACTGCCCATTTGTAGCTATGACTGTGCGAAACAGAACAGAACACCATGTGCTAACAGCTTCAACACTAGCTTCTAGCGGACTTTGAGTAAACACTGCTCGATGTATAATCTGCTGTCGTGTGATACAAGCCGGAAATGAATTCGCAACCTGCAATTCAGTAACTCTGAGACTTCTCTCAGCAATCTGCTCCCTTGGGACTTTGAGCCAGTCTCGAAAGCCTCTGGTGGGATCTTTCCTCATTGGCTGAGTAAAATAAAACTTATCTGCGCCGATCGGATCTCCGTTCAACCCATAATTATCTAATTCATGAGTGGGGTTTGATCGTGATGAATTTGTTTTCCGATGAAGTGGACGAAATGTTGAGCGTCTAGTAGATGCCATAGTTGCTAACCCGGCACTGCTTAGGCTATTTGATGCAATTGAAAGCGTGGAGATACGATGATGAAATGATGCACCAGAAGACGCCCGTGAATGTCGTAGATTCCCTTCGCCGTCGGGATTCAAATGCCGATCTTCCATTCTTAGCTGGAACCACTCGGGCGTACCTCTGAAGCATTTTTCATCGTCTTCAACCTTATAAAGGGGTCTCAGTGGCGTAACCTTAATTTTTACTGGCTCAATAGGTGCTCCGCCAATGACTGATGGACGCTTACCAGAAATCGACAACTGTGTCGTCGTAGGGCTCCCATCATCGAGGAGAAGGTCAATAATTGTCTTTTGTGGTAGGATACACCGAATTGACTCTTCAAGGCGTTTTGCAAAACTCTTAATCTGAACATTGTTTGGTACTCGATACACAAAGCCGCCTGATCCCTGGCTCGAGAGGAGATCATCCGGGGCACCACCATGAAAATATACCTTGTAGAATCTGCCCAAAGAAGAGGAAAGATCGAGCTGATTGCTGAAATCTATAATAGGAACTTGCGATGTGACAACAAGTGCCAGTCTTCTGTACACATATGCCAGTCGAGCATAATTGAACGTTTCAGAGTAAAATAGATTTGCAAGACTCCATGCATATCGTGAACTTTCAACAATACCTGCTCTCAAAAACAAATCACCAGACAATTCTGCCTCTTCCACCATGTTCTCTTCCATTTCTCTTTGAGAGTACCAAGGAGAAACTGAATCAAATTCGGATTTTAGTGTAATTCCGTAGAACAGATATTTCCCCCCACTCACAGCACCCCAATCACCAGTTCGCACTCGCACACTGTCTGCAGCACGGTAAAATATGCGACGAAACGCATTACCTCTCTCAAGTTGTTTTCCGGACTTGGAGCTTCCACTCAAATTGTCCATATCGTATTCGAAGTCGGACACGATAGCATGCCCTTCTCCATCTGGATCAGTACCATCCAGAGAACTGCTTGCCCAGGGAAGAAATGGCGAGCTGCACCAAATATGGTCATGTAGTTTAGAAGCTTCGCGGTATGTGTGGTAAATTTTACATCGACATGTTGCCTCTTCGGCGAATCTACCTCTCATCCTATGAAATTCTGCAAGTTTTTGCAACCACGCAATCCGATGGGATGGTAATTCAGTTGAAGAAAATACATCTGCTGCTATAAGGAAAGAGTCCTCAACTGCTTCGATTTGAATTATGCTACGATCAAGTGATCCTGAGGCCGAAGTTCCAAGAAATCGTTTTGAGAACCACGCGGAGTTACTAACAATGCGATGCACGGACACACGCATCTTCTGAACATAAGGGTTCGTTTGCAATGAAACGTTATCCCCATCATGACTTCGTGACTCTGAGCGATTGACTATGGCTAGCGCATGGGCAGCAAGATATGCCCTATATACTGTTTTCATCTTGACTGCGAGCCTTGCAAGAGCACTTTTAAACGACAGATTCTGGCTGGCTGATTGGTTGTGCAGACGATCAATTGTACGCCATAGAGGCGCCAAACTTGCTTCTGCGCCATCATTTGAAAGCGATATTGGAATTAAGTCAAGGCGACGCTGTTCCATCGCATATTTCCTCGAAGCTTTGGCGACAATACGCTCCATGACTTCAGATTGAACAGAGAGTAAAGGGATCCTTACCCTGGTAAATGAACCATACGAGTCATATGTAAGACGCAAGACAAGATTCAGAAACTCGCAAGCCTCCACGCGAAGCTCTGCTCTCCTTGCACCACAGTGCTCCAAGACCACTCTCATCCAGTGTTGCAATGTTTCTCCTACAGCGGCAAGAAAGAGCTTGACACCAAAGATTTTCACCACTTCAATAGCTGCAGTTAGAGTCCTTGTGACGACAACGTCGCTCTGTTTCATTGATAATGCGTGAAGATACACTGACGCTGCTGCTCGCACAACGATTATTGAGTCTGTCACGGAAAACTCCAATGTCTCCATGCGGCGTTGACGAAGTCGCTTTCGAACTCGAGCTGCTTTCCCTTCCTCGTGCTGGTCTCCGGATATATTACCAAATTCTTCATCTTTATTCGTAGTCGGTTGGAGAAAAATATCGCTGAGTGATCTGGACCCAGTCACTCCAACAAGGCTTTGATTCCGATCCTTCGCATCTTTTGAAGAACTCAGTTGCGGCTTCAGCATATGAAGTATTTCACGGACAATTTGCCTGCAAATATTGATGATTACCATAGCGCAGTCATGAGCATGCCATTTGCGGGACATGCTTGTTGTTACCCGCTCTGTATTTCCTCCTTCCCCAGCATCAAATGAATTGAAGGGTAGACCTCTTGGGTTCACAGAAGTTTTGACATGACTAGACAAGAGGAACTCCATGCGCCAAATTGGTTTCTCGTCGCATAAGGCATCAGTTCCAACATTTCTCTCTCTCTGATTCCCACTACATTCATACTCAATAGTCGAGAGTGATAAGTTTAGCAAACCGAACATGCCGAATATATCGGGTTCTTCTTCATCAACATCTATCTCTGCATCATCCATAGCAATAGATATTGCTGAAGACAAGGTATTAAATCCACCAATACCGCTTCCAGAGCCAACGATGCCACCATACTTGTCAGCACAATCAGATTTCAGAGTTTTTCCTTCGGCACGTTTTGCCAGCTTTCTCCACAGTTCTCTCATGATCCCAGTAGGAGCACTCTGCAAAATTAAGAGGATGCAGGGTATAATATCTTTACGGATCTGTCCCTTTGGTGGAAGACTCGAGAGATAATCGACGTGGCTGAGAAGTTTTGATAAAAATGGCACATACATACTAGCAACAACAGAGACATTGCCATTGACGCGTCCCTCCTGACTGTGTCTCCAAAAAATCTCGAAGAGAAGTGATGACGCACGGAACTGAATACTCTGTTCTGCGTGTCCTGTCGCAGAGAGGCATATGTCAGTGCAAATCTCTGCGAGCCAATGAGGTTTCATTTTAGGAATCAATATAGGGTCTTTCCTCACTGGTCCATCTGACGCAGTAAGCTCACTTAATCCCAAGCTATTAATTTTCTCCAAAGCTTCGGAGTAAAATCGACGAGTCACATCGGCCGTGGTCCCTTGTGGCAAGGTCCAAGATTCAATAAGTGGTGGACATACTGCCATAAATCCAGGAAATCTTACAAAGAGAGTAATTGCATTCAACCGCAGCTTTGTAGTCTCCCAAGAACAACGCAAACCAGTCACCTTCGAGTCGCGATCATGCCACTGCAGAGCAAAAAGGTGAAAAAATGAGATCGAATATTGTACGTTCGACGATGTCAAATAGGATCAAAAAGTTTGGAACGAATCAAAAATACTGCCACTCACGTGTTTTCCCTCTTTGATCACGAATCTGGAAAAATAAACCAAGACTAGCTTGTGTACTTGATGGACATCCAGGATTGAAAACAAATCCCTGATAAATCGAACGACGGCGTCATTGACGTCAACGCTTATCTTGCGATACTCAAGGCTGTCAAAGTTTCTGCTATCAATGCTTGCATCCATCAGCATCGTTATTAATTTCTCTAAAGCAGACAAAATGTTGTCATCCAGTTTTACAAGAGGTGGCACAGTGTCTTCGTAAGTGGTATCTTCAGAGCTGGGTTTAAGTTTCTTTCTAAGACGGAACATACTATCAATACGCCAGCTCAGACTTTGAATTACAATTTCAAGGAGGAAAGGTGAGCATCGGATGGTAGCTCCACGAGCAGACTTAGCTGCATGCGCTAGATATTTAATCACAATTGGAGATAGCCCAGGAATACTAGCATCGCCTTCAGCCTTCTTCGTTTGCTCATCAAGTAAAGCGACCCACTGGTATATGATTACTTCATAGACATAAGGCCACCAACGTTTCTCTTCCCCACAATTTTTCATGGAACTCATTCGATCAGCAAAGTCTGGGAGAAGAATTGACTCGGCTAGGTTAGACTCGTCTTTTGAACTCATGTGTCTCTTCAGCGGATGTTCAGTTAATGTACCTTTTTCAACAGCAATTGCATGCGAGGAACCCTTTGCATCGCGAGGGCTACCGCTACCGTCATCACTGCTATCATCACTAGCTGTACCATCATTTGAGCTATTTACATCAGGAAATGACACGATTGGGCTCAGCGGCAACATTGCTGGGGCCAAATTGCCTAAACGATTACGATTGAATTCTTCTATACGTTGATCTTTCTCCAGTAGCATGTCTGCCGGTGGTAGAGACCAGTCAATCGAACATTTGCTCCTTGTCTTACGATGGTGTGCAGCGCCAACTCTACTCTCTTCTCCACCAAATTCCTTTTCTGCATGCCAATCGCCTAGACCCATAGTCTTGCTGATGGCATCAAGAAATGCTGTCCCTGCCGTTTCAATATCGGTATCATCGGTGGGAAGAGTTCTCTGTTTGACCGCGGTTGGGGAGGAATTGTCTTCTGCCTTGGCTTGTTTTTCGTTCGCAAGACGGGGCAGCAGCTCAATAATGCTATTTGGATTGAATTGCGGAACTCTAAATTGCCTCGATTTTTTCTCTTTCTCCCCAGGATGCAGTATCAATTCCGATTCAATAGACTCGCCCTCTTTGAATGATGCATTACTTTGACCAAGAGCTCGCTCAATGTCGTTCTCTTGTATCGTTGCAAGAGACTTTAATGGCAAAGTATTCCACCGTCGCCTGTTTGCAGCAGGGTGTATCCCTGATTTAAATGTACTCTCTGAGCCCCGGGGGATGATTTTCTGCTCTGGCATATCTGTCAATATACCTGGCTCCGGATCAAGAGATGCATTGAGTGCCGACATAAAGTCATTCTTAGAATCAACTTTAAATCCAGCCGCTCCAGATGTAAGAAGATTAATGTCATCGATACCGCTGACATCGTTTGACTTGAGAGTGATGCTTGGCTTGAGCATGGCATCGACATCAAATGCTTTGATCCGAAAGATCTTCGGACTTTCTTCTGAAGTATAGCGTGCCACTATGCTAGGTCTCGTTATAATGGCAGGTACAACAGACGTTGATCTTGCACGTCGATCTTTTGATACAACCTCGGGTTTGCTGATAGACAGAGTGCTAGGGCTGTTAATCTTAACAGGTACAGGGGTTTCAAGAGGGCCGCCAAAAAGAGCCCACTCATCAAAGAGTAAGGATAGAAGTTTGCCCAGTGATGGTAAATCCCACATGGTACTGCCATCAAGCTGACGAAGACCTGATGTGGCCATATGATGAGAAGCAGAACTGACCGTATGCAGTAGAGTCGCGAATGCGTTTAAACGTAGTGGAATCAAGGATTCAGGGCTTGCCCATAGAAAAGATGGTTCACCGGCACCCGAAACTGCAGTTCGCCATAACTGAGCAACAACACGAATTAAATGAGTCAGCAGGTCTGAGTGTGGACATTTTGACGATTTAGTCAGACTGAGAATCGGATCAAGCAGCTTTCGTTCTGTCTCTGCGAGCGCTCCACCCACATAATTGAATGGAGGAATACGCTCTGGTTTCAGTCGATATTGGATTTCGCTCTGCGTCTTTCCCCAAGCAGCATATGGTTCAGAAAAATCGGATGGCATCAAACAGCGAGGCGGACTTGGTTTCGTGAGAAACAAATCAGCTAGAGCCTTGTTTTGAGGGTGCACTGAAGTAAAGGCGATGACAGTGACCTGGAGGATCATATTTTTGCCGAAATTATCTTTGTAAGAAGACACACCACTTGATGCAAGGCTGTTTTCATCGGCGTCGTTGCTTTGCTCGCTGTTTTCATCGTCTGCTTTCGGCATTTGAATCAACGCAATCGATCCCGTGGGATAGTGTTCGTCTGTATAAAGTGGGGTCGTCAACTCGTCACAGTCCCTTCCTGTGCTGGGCGAGTTTCCTCCTTTTCCCCTCTCATTTGATAATGGTCTTGCATGAAACTTGATGTGGACATCGTGATTTCCATTAGCAATTAAGCACGTGGGAACATTCTCTAATGTCAAAGGGAGGAAACCACTCCCAAGTCGCTCGATTGAAAAGTGCGACTCCCCAGCAGTTGGCTTTGAGAACGAGGGAAATTGTACATTCCTTGTACGCTTTCTCGTCTGCTCATCGAAATGAAATACTGAGAAAAGTAAGCCGTATCTTTTTCGACCAGATGCTCCCAATATCAACGGTAACTTGATCTTAAATTCATCCAAGAACTCCGGTATACCCATTGCACATGATGAGAAAGCTTCTTGCACTAGCCACGGACCCCTCCGAGTGTTATGAATGCTCGGAGAGATGGGTAAAGCAATATCTGCGTTCAAGGCATCATTCCATATCAACTCACGTAATTCAATCTTGATGGTAATATTCTTCTTCAGACAATATTTTAATATCTTCGGCTGACACACCAATTCATTACACAAACTGGTATGAAAGAACTTCCCGTCGAATTTGCATCGGTTTGATGACTTGCCTCTTCCACCAGACATACTCTCAGAATCAGATTGTTCGAGAGGAAGAGCCGCGATTTCTTGTGCATACAAATATTTTGCTGGGGTGATCTCATTATTAAGCTGCTCTTCTTCTCCTATTGATTCCTTTACAATACGACCACCAAAGACTGCAGGCTCCACCTTATAATGACTCCGCCAAGGTGGAAGGATATTAACTTCACCTAAAACAGGACATTTCGCCACAGAACACCCGGTGTCACCATCCTTCTTATCAGTTTTACATTTCACCATGAGTTCTCCTGTAAAGTCAACTAAATGCTCACGAGCTAAGCTGCTCTTCTTCTTTAATATGGAATGCAAGCCAAGAAATCCAAAATAACGCATAACCAACAAAGCATGACCACGTGTCATTGAAGCAACTTTGCCACCTTTAGGCTCCGCTCTCGGATGAAGCATGAGAAGGATATGATCGAAGATTGATTGTTCTCCACGTGAGGGGTCGAACTTAAAGAGTGGAATTTGCACAGCCCGACTAGCAGGTATTTTGACTGACTCGTCAGCAATTATATGCTTTAAAGGGACAACCCCAAAAGCAAATGGCGTTATGAATTGACCGTATTGATTGCACTTCTCAGTTGCATCAGATCGGAGTGATACCAAATCTATTGCTTCTTGTGAACACGATTCGCGTCGGTCAGGTTTATAATATGGATGGATTTGGCTGGGATTGTCGCCAATTACCTTGTGGACTATAATAACGGCGTAGAGATTAGAAACACTTGTGGATGCAGGCAGGGGAAAAATCCCACAAGACGTTCCTTCGGTCTGTGTTAAGTCATTGTGCATGCCTTCTCCTAATCCTTCTGCTGCGGTCATGAGCAGCCCATGAATATTGGATTCGTCTGCGTATGGCCACAAAGATTTCTTACAATTCTGAATCACATTCAAATCTTGCACAATATCAAAACTTAAACACTCAGTGACTCGTCCACAGCGCTCCCTATTACGTGATGGTACATTCAAACCAGCGCTTCGTTCTGATTTCGTCTCAAAATGATATATTGCCAATTTACAAAACATGGGTTCGATCTCCCCACCTAGTTTAGGAAATCCCACCGCCGTGGTATCGATCTGAAGGTAACGAACACATGGTGGTCGATCTGACAAATGTGGTAATAGCCTCGCAGTCGATGTGGCTGTATGACACCGGGAACCAGAGATATTGTTCTCACGAAGTACACTCAATTGAGGCCAGAGGTTGGACATGTGTACGTCCAGTGGCATTGGATTGTCCCATGCGGCAAATAGGTCTGCGTCAAATGATGGACGCTTCCCTCCTCTCAATGTTCGTCTGGCTTTACTATCTTCCTTGGAAGGTCTAGCATTATCTGGAAAATTCCACCAAGCTATTCTACTAACTTCATACACTGGCTGCTGTCTGGTGGTAACCTTGGCAGAATCATCATACAAATTTCCATCGAGGCTAAGGATCATCGTATTGTTCCCGGTAGCTCTATTTTCCAAATCACTTCCTACAAAGCGTGCATTCCAAGATGTGCTATCGTCAACATCTAAGCATTGTGTCGGACAAGCAACGTGTGGCATTATCCCTGGAGAAACAAACTCATCGATCATATTTTGTTCATGTCGACGTTCCGCACATCTCTTCTCCTCTTCCTTTGTTTCGAACACGCCAAGATCGGATTCATGCGGCAACGCTGGGTCATCACAGCAAAAGTGAGGAGTGACTCCATTAGTTAATTCGAAGTTACTATATGGACGACCGTAATTATTCGCAGCTCTTGCTCCTCCACCTGCTGCCATGAACATGGTGCCAATGCCCCGGTCAATGTATGCATCGTCGTTATCGTCAACTCCATCTAGACCGGCAAGCATTGCAGCCGCAGCGCTTATATTGTCATTGATTCCAACAAACCTACGCTCCTCACTGACCTCGATGAAGTCGTTGTCAGACTCGCCGTTGTTAGAGTTTTTCACTGCTTCAACAAAGGTATTACTATCCAGCATCGGTGCCGCAAAAGGGTTGTCTTTTTTTAGAGTAGAACGTTGGACCAACGGCGTGCCTTTTCCTCCGACGAATGTGCCCGATGGGTCATCACTGACAACATCAGCGTCACTCCCCCGAGCATACTTCAAAAATTGATCTTGTGAAAAACCGTCGTAGGATTGATGAGTGGGGCTTGATGGCAAGTTGTCAATCGATTTCATACCATCATCTACGGACGTGACATCATTTGCCAGCCCTGTACGGGCATAGTGTAAGAACATATCATTTGCATTACTTTTCTGTTGAAAGACATTACTTGATCCTGCCGAGGGAAGAGTGGAAGAAGACACAGTGTCCTCTGTGTCAGATAGTGACGAAAATGATTGAGATCCCCCCTGGAGAGACTCGAAGAAGTCCATGCTCGCTGTTTTTCTATGTGCCCTTCTACCATGCTGTTGATTTCCACTCGACTTCTTGATTGTATGTTTTGCGGCCTGTTCCACTGCCTTTCTCGCCGCAACCTCCCCCTCCACTTTAATGGCATCCATAACTCTGCCCTTCCTCCTCCTAACTTTGGCCCTTGCTGCTATACTCCATTCGTCCCAAACAGGAGAATAGATGGATACATAGGGATGAGGCATATTTAAGCCATCGTCATTATCACACCCTTCTTTTACCGCCGCATTCTCATTCGTCACCCCTGGAGCTGTGCGAGGCCGAGTGAAAGGATTAATGCCAAATCCAAAAACATCAATAGCCCCCTCTAAATTACGACAACAGGGTTGAACTGATGGCTCAAATAACCTCCCCCCTCCCACTAGCAAGCCCGATAGTGATGAGATGGACATGCTGGATACGACTGAAGAATCGTCAGCATTAAATGATTCAGTGTCATTATTAACTAATGAAACTGATTGCTGCAGTTGCTGCTCAACAACCAACGTCGATGATACATTACCGGATTCTTCTGACTGATCTGCAACCATAGTTAAGTATTCAGCAGCTGCACGTTCAGCCTCGGCAGTAATACGAGGAGGCACGACATGACCAAAGAATAATGGACGCGGAAAGTATGTCTTTTCCATAAATGGTTTGTTTGGTATTTTGATATCCAAAATTTCCTCATCTAATATGTCATCACCATTGTCTTCATCTTTGGTCTCTCTTCCTAATAGCGAACTTGTGTCAGTACCCCCCTCAGCACTGGCAGCTGCTGCTCCATCATCATCATCATCGTCGGCTGAGGCATGTATTGCCACCATGAATGAGTTATTTGAGGTATCTGTATCACTAGGAACCTTGCCACTGGATGGAGTAATTACTAACGTTCCTCCGCCATCATCCACAAAAGAACTTAATCTTCTTGACGACAAAGACTGCGAACCATGAATTGCCATTAAAAATTTTGTGTCAGTGTCCAAACTGCCCTGAGGTGTATCACTAATAGGTCGATGGATTTTTGCTGCATTCATTATAAATGATCCATTGTTGGATGACTTAAAATAACCACGATCCCGACCTTCATCCTCGTCAGATGGAACAGACTCAGCACGCAGTGCTCCTAAGAAAGCAGCATTGGCACATGCAATTCGATCATCTCTGTTGCTAGCAGTTGTCCCCCCTCTATTTCTGCGCATTGATACTGGTACATTACTTCTTGCCCCCTCCTCCTCCTCTACAGTATTATAAAAACTTTCAGACTTTGTCATCATCATGTTTGGACGCATTGGCGTTATATTATCTGCTGACTCGCCACTAACCAAACTTGGTTGACTTTCTAGAGATAAACCCCCACGCATGGCTGCCAAAAATTCATCATCAGCCAAGGCTACTGCCGCATTTGTTTGTTGAATAATGTTGCTGCTGCTGCTACTACTAGTGGTATTCTCTATAATGGAACCATCGCTCAGCATTTTTTGCATACTTGCACGTTTAATTGCCATAAGAAAAGCATTGTCGTCATCACTCCGTTCAATTCCTCCTCCTCCTCCCACTCCTCGGCCTTCATCATCGTCATCCAAAGTATTCACTGCTGCGTCTACCGACTGTGCTTCATCTTCGTCTCTTCTGCGTCTTGTTTTTAAGAATTCATTATATGCGTTATCATCAAAAATGTTATTCGCTCGATGCGGAGGAATAGACGAAGAAGCAACACCATCGGCATCCAGCCGCCGCTGCTTCTTCTTGGACTCCTCACCCATGGAATTCGTACGATACCTTCCATCAGGCCGCCGCAAGCTGACACTTTGGTGTTATTTACGTAGTACATACTCGACATCTTACAACCCTTTGCCAATGACAACGATTAGCAAGGAGAGTAAACTTCACCAACGTCGTCGTCGGACTACGACGAGGCTCGTCTCAATACTCGTTATCTCCTCCTCATTTCTCCTTCTCGTCACATTATCCAATTTTGGTCCGCCGGCGATTAATGAAAATGAAAATCATAACCACGTCTCCAATCAACGAGATAACCTCATATTGAATATTGGACTTAGACAACCGCGTCATACTAAGCCTGACAAACGAAAACAGAAAGAGCAAGATGGTGACAACGCTTTACTGGATATGCGACGCGTATTAGTGGACGAAAACAATGATGACAATCACACAACATTACGTGAGGCTGCACTTTCAATCCTAACAGCGTCTGTCCAACTTGTTGATATTGCAACGGTCCATGGATATACAATTCACGATGACTCATACACGGGGATAATAGCTGAATTCTGCACGGTGAATTTTAATACACAGAAGGATGATCCACCAAGTCATCCCATGTTTAGGGATGTTTTGTCTCAATCCCCTGCATGCACTGATAGGATACGTGTTGATCTTGCCTCGGCAGTTGCGCTGGTACGGGAGTATGACGATTCCTCCTCCTCCACCTCCGGTCGTAAAGATGAGGATGAGGTCAAGCCTACAATATTGAATCTAAGAGGTGTAGTCTTTCACGAGAGTCGATGTGGCTCAACTCTTGCTGCAAATACAATGGTTGCACTTGACCCAACAAGCAATAGGGTATACAGTGAGAGTGGTCCACCAGCAACAGCTATGCGTATATGTGGGGAGGATTACTCTGATTGTACAAGGGAGGCATCAGCCTATCTACTTCAGGATGTCGTATACCTAATGTCACGATCCAATGATGACAAGGAGGAGAACTTATTCTTCAAATTCCAAAGCGTTACTTCACGGACAATGGAATCATTCCGTATAGCATTCCCCACAACACCATGGATATTCCTATATCGTAAACCAATCGAGGTAATGATGAGCCAACTGAATGTCCCACAAACGTCGATGGCGAACTGTGTTCGATCGAGGAAAAATTCGCCCATGGTAAAATCGTTTGTGATGAAGATAAAGGGGAATATATACAAGCCTAACTCAGACGAGGAATACTGTGCGGTACATTTAGCAACGATATGCCAATCGGCATTATGGAATCTTATTGACGCTGATGGATTGGGAGTAGCCGCGGAATACAATCCAAATTTGGTAGATGACTTTTTAGGTACAATTTTTCCCAAGCATTTTCATATCCCAGTTGATGATGAGGCAAACAAACGAGTGTTGGCAATTGCTGGCACGTACAGTAAGAATCGGGGAGGTGGGAAACGAGTGAAGGAGAAAGGAGGTAAGTTCGTACCTGATGGAGATGAAAAAGAGAGGAAAGCATCTGATGAGATGAAGGAAGCAGCGGCGTTATTCCTTTTACCAACTTTCGAACAGTTAAATGAGTCGAAATACAAAATTCGTTCAGTCGAAGAAACTGACTGATGCTGAGTAGATACATACGTACGAAGTGCATTCAATAGATAATGGTGTATATTTCTTCTATTATATCATTAACCTGTACAACTGTCAACTAAACAGATACAATTCAACTCAAGTTGTTAACCCTGTTCCCCTCTTGGTCAGCAGCCATGTATAAAAATGACAAATATTCTATTCTTCATCTGAATCCTCATCTGTTGATGCATCGTTTATTGCGGCATCAATGTCTGCTTCATCGGCCTCTTCTTCGGATTCATCGTCCTCCTCATCTTCTGCACTTCCCTCAGCGCTGTTGTTCACGAAACCATTGGCAGTTCGCATGGCTTCCTTGATAGCGTCAGCGGCCTCGGCAAGGGCGGCCTCATCAAGCTCGTCATCGTTTGACTCGACCTCGTCAATAACCTCTGATTCGACAACATTACCTCCTACCTTGGCAAACTCTTCCATTGCACTGTGCATGGCTGACATCTTCTCCTCCTTTACCAGTTCGCACTTATCCTCACTGGCTGTACGCTTAAGAAATTGTAATTCACCATTGAGCATGAAATCCATGTATTCGCGTTGCTTACTCACGGACTTGATGACTGCGTCCCGTTCCTCTGCGGCACGTGCAATATCGGCCTCCTGGCCCTTGACAGCCTCTAACAATCGTTCCCGGTCACTCATCGTCTGTTCGGCATCCTCGGCCTGGCGCATGAGGATGCTCACGATCTGCTCACGCTCCTTAGCAGCCTCTTCAAGGAGAGTCTCCTGACGAGTAGTATCAGCAATGATGGTCTGGTGGACCTGTGTGCATGCCGCCATAGTCTTCTCATGCTTTGATGCAGCCTCGACGATGCGCTCTTGCTCGGCAGCCATGGCATCAAGCGCCGTGGCAACAGTCCCAAGCTTACCTTCGAGTCTTTCAATTTGCGATTGGAGTTTCTTGTTCTCGGCAGTAAGGGCCTCGCATTGGCGTTGATAGGCCGTTACAGACTCGGACGATGTACTGGCGCTTGATGCCAACTGGGATGCAAGCATGGATACTTGAGATGCCAATGACTGCTCCGTCTCAATCTTCTTTCGAAGCTGTGCCTCGAGGACTGCTGCATTTGCCTGTGCGGCAGCACACTCTCGCTCGCTCACCTCGACTCGCTCTTCCAAGTCATATCGTTCTTTGTTGGTCAACTTGTAGGTTCGGAGCTCGGCCGACTTCTTGTCCTCAATCTTATCATTTAGCTCGGCGATCTGTTTCTCAACCTCCTTGGCCTGTTCGGCCGCATCCTCATCCTTCTTTGCCAACTCCATATTCTTGGTCTGGACTTCGGCCTTTGCCTCCTCGAGCATGGCATTGGTAGCCTTGACCTGTGAGTCAAGGTTCGCAATTTTGGTTGCAAGAAAGCGTTCAGTATCAGTCCGTGACGCGAGCTGTGCCTCTAAGGCGTTGACATGATCAACGAGGATCTGAGACGTTTCCTGTGTCTTGGCAAGCTCTGACTCGAGCTCGATTAGCCGATCACTGCCCGTGGCAGTAGTTGTGAACTTGGGCTGTGCGGTCATTGCTGGATCGACAGAGGCATTCGACGACCAATGCATGGGAGACGGGGCCATCAGCATCGGCATCTGGTAGCTTTGGTAGGTTGGTGGCATTTCAGGCACAACCAGAGCGTGTCCGTCCTTGGCCGCACTTGCGACAGCGTAGTAAGCAGGTCCCTTCTCCAAGGCACTGATGTACATGTCACGGTTGGCATGTGTCGAATTCTGAGCCAAAACCAAGGGCGTTCGTCCCTTACGATCCTGCACGTCAATACTTTGGGGGTGTGCCATAAGAAGGAGGTTGACAGAGTCCTCATCGCACCCGTTACGGAATGCAAGGTGCAGAGGAAGCATACCCTGATCATCCTTGCATGCAGCACCCTGCGAGAATGCACCAAGTAATGCCGAGATCGTCTTCTCCGGAGCACGGAAGATGATGGCAGCGTGGAGTGGGAGAAGACGCCACCTCAACTTACCATCGGCCTCCTTGCGCGAGACCCAGGTTGATGCCTCCTGGGGACATGCAACTACTCGGTCAACGGCCCCCTCCCAGTCCTTGCGCTGCACAGCAAGGTACAGCTCGGTAGGGTTGGTATCGTAGTCGCACTCGAAAGTGGTACGACGTGGACTCACTAGCTGCTGATGAGGAGTCGCGAAGCTAACACCGCCCTGACTACCGGCACCCGGTGAAACCTGTGCCGATCGAAGACCACTCGACGAGTACTGATCGTTACGACCTTCAGCATACCCCGACATCATCGACGACATGGGCGACGCAACGCCAGCCACACTCATTTGTTGCAAAACCTGCTGTTGTTGACGCTGTAACGTTTGGAGGTGGGCGAGCTGCTGCTTCCGAGAGGCAAGCATTGCGTTCGCCGAGGCCTGTTCCGGAGACGAGGGGAAGAAGGCAGTGGTGGGCATGGTATTGATAGACTCAGCGCCGCCGCATGAAAGAACCATCGTGTATCTCACACAGAGTTGGAATGATGTTATGACTATTTGCACAAAGAAGGCGATTCTGTCTAACGGACATCTAAACGAGGGAAAAGGAGTTGAGGCCTTAACGCCATCGCCGAGAGGCTTCGCAATGCGAAGGTGTACTAGGCGGGTCAGACAGAGGCGGGAAGATTGTAATCTCAACTTTTCAATCTACAACGCATCGTACTACTATAATGTCCTCGCCAGACGAAGAAAATGGGACCGTAGCGGCGACGGCCACGGCCACGGCCACGCCCATAACCGCCACCGATGCATCCGCCGCCCTTCTATGCGAAAGGGGGATTATTCGCTCGGACTTGGGCACCAAGCCTGTGATGATTAAATGTGGTAAGGCAATTTGAGTTTTTATCCTACAGTCTAGCCTTCCTCAGGTGTAACTGTCAATCACTGATATTCTACATAATATCATACGCAGGTCATTGTAATCACACTGGTTTATCAGCAAATGAAAGTAAATACGGTCCAGTGACATTTGGCGCTGCCTTTGCGTTGATATTCTTGTTCATTCCTTTAGTTTGGTTGCCATTCTGTCTCCCGAGCGTGAGTTGAATATAAATTTCCATCGCATTCATTTCAAAGCTATTTCCGATCACTTAAGACACCTCTCACTACACCTTATTCGTACATGACATGTTTTACAGTGCAAGGACACAGATCATACCTGCTCTAGTTGTGGACGACTTGTTGGTAAGTCACATGCGTGTAGCAAATAAATTATGGGGTGTAGTAGGAAATGCAGCTACATTTACAAGGAATTTACGTGGCAAGAATTATATTATTTAGGAGAACGAAGGTGCAATGATACCTTTTATGTAAAGGTATGGTATGTAGTGTTAAAATTACCCATTCTGTTATGTGAGATCAACTAAAATCGCTATGCAACTTTATCAGCGATTCTCTGAGTGACACCATCGTCTCGTCAGATTCATCGCACTTGTCGATGTCGACACGGAATGCACGATAATGATGATTAGTCCCAGGTAAGGAATGAATCCCGGTACTTTGGACATTAGTTGGACCTCCCAGACCTCCCATTCCTCTGTCTCGAAGGCCAAATACAACACGCCGTACACGGGAATGCACAAGTGCCATAGCCTCAAAGGCATTGGGCTCTTTTGTAATGTATACATCGTAGCTGCCGGTTTAACAATGTGTTCAACCAAGATTAGTAAATGATAACGTGCAGGAGAGGGTCATTCACAACCGTGCATTCGTAATACTCACCCCGTGCACAGATACTGCCCCATCAGCAACGAATGAGCAAAAAGCACCACCAATCATTTAGACATGATACTCAGGATGGTAGGTTTCATATGATAAAGGTGACTCACCTGACCTTTTCGAAATTCTTCCGATTCCATCCCACATCCTTGAGCAGCATGTCGTTCTCGTCGACTCACGCCCTGTATCGCCAACAATATTGAAGTGCATAATGGACTCACCTCATCAGGAAATATTGAAATCAGCGCATCTTCATTGTTCGTTTCGTCGTGAGAGATACCCTGAAGTCGACGTTCGTCTGCGGCCCTTGATATTATGGCACCATCCACAGGGTTCATCACCACTGCACCACATACAAGTATTGGATCGATAATCAAATCGCGCTGTTCCACCTGCAACCGACGACGTGACCAATCCGTCCACTGCCGTCGTCCTATGATTGCATCCTTGACCGCCTCGGACATACCAATGTTCAACATCATAGTAACCTCGTCGGGTGTGAGTGCCAATTGCTCTACCTTGAACTTTTCAGTCTTCTCCTCGAAGAATAATGTTGGCCACATTGTAGCATTCCACATATCGAGTTCGTCTCTCGTCCTTGCTGATCGCCCCGGGAGCGATTGTTGTACGTAATCGTGTCTTTCGAAGATGAGACTTAACGGCGTCTTCGTTTCTGACAACAATGATCTAGATCTAGATGTTAAGTAGTGATCGACAGCCACTATGGAACCAACGAGAATATCAAGGGAATACGGCTCAGAGTTATCGCCACACTCTCGTTTAGTTTTACATTTTGCATTCTTCTTCATCTTCCTCGCCTTTTTCGCAGGATGGCCGTCGTCGCAAGCGTTCGAGTTTTCCTCGACACCACTATCACTTCTCATCGCCGATTCCATCGATTCGTCTTCTTCGGCCAACGTTGATATCGATGTTCGATTATGCATTTCATCGATGGTGGCAGGACGTCTTCTTATACGCTTCAAATGATTCATACTCGGAAATTTGTTCTCACTGGACGATACATCCCCGAAGATCGACGAATCATCATTCGTTCCTCCGCGTAGTGGCAACACAGAATTCAGATCGCGGACCAACGTACCGCACATCTTAGGATCGATGTCTTTTAACACGTAGCATTCGATCCATTCCGGTGACGAAACTGATCGAGCCACCGGAGCGACGACTTCAACGAAGCCGTTATCTTTCATGATGCCACCCATACACCCGTTGTATGGCCTCGTACACCGTCACGTCTTGACCTCTGGATAGAACGAATACATAAATACCTGGAAAAATCCAAATGGTGGAAGTCGTCGCGGCGGCAGCCAACGATGCAGGAGGACCACCCCAGCCACGCGAGAAGAGCATCATCGATGTCTTGCATATGATTGGCATATTCATCTTAATGCAAAATTTCATTGGCTACGTTGTTAAAAACGTAACAAATAGTTCGTCTTCGGGACCGCACAACGTTGATCAAATTTTTGGTAATACTCAGCAGAAAGGCAAACCTCTTGGTGTAACAACAGCGAATAATATGGCCATGAGAGGCAAGCCAATGTGTTTGTGGGAGCTGGGGACTGTTTTTGATCTTGACGTATTGTTTACCGATTCGATGGATACGCCAATGTTGTGGGCAGATAGTATTAGTAGTACAACAACCCATTCATCTATATCTGACATTAATTCTGAAAAAAATGATACGAAAGAAGTAGTGGACCACAATTCGTCATTCTCCTCTGGGGAGGAGAACACCGTGAATTCAATATCAATTGCGGGAGGACAGGTCCTCGCCGAGTGGCATGAACAGGGTCTGATATTCGGAGGTGTTGCCACAGATGCTGATTCACACAAGAGGTCATCTCCCTTCTTTGCTCAATTTGGAGCTGGGACTGCCGACCAGACGATGAATCGACGGAATGTCACGCTTACTATTCCCATGTCACAATCGATATGGAATAATGAAACGGGATTGTATGCACATGTTCGGCTCGTTAGGAAACGAATATCCGGAGTCAAGTCTCCAAGTGACACCTTAACAAAGAGGATGGTATTGACACGATATCGCAAGCGAAAGAAGAATCGAGATGTGAAGAGACTCCTTGACTCACCCGTGGACGATGCTGTCGAACAAACAAAGCATGATAGTTCAGTACTGACACAGGCGTCATTAAACAAAACTCACGATCAATTACTACTATATATCAAGCCGAGTTTAACACTACAAATGGTTGAGATTGGTCAAATTGATTTCCCAACACGTACGAGCATACCAAAGCAGATATCGGACTACATGGATTGGTATGAGGGAGATCCGGCGAGGGATTGGTATTATCCGATTATATATCAATCAGAATTTTGGATCACTTCCAGTTCACTACGTGAGGTGAATGGTACGTTAAGTAAAAGTACCTTGGATGTCAAGTTTGAACCGGTAGCTATGTGGAAATGGCAGCTGCAAAGCCAGACGGAAGAAAGTTGGAGGAAGCAGGAGGCGATGACAGGGGAGGAGGATCAAGGCAATGATGTATTACGGAACATGCTTTTGGATACAAATCCCTATCTCCTTGCCGTGACGGCGATAGTTTCAATACTTCATACCATCTTTGACATGCTGGCGTTCAAGAATGATATAACCTTCTTCAAGAATAAGAAATCAATGGAGGGCATTAGTCTACGATCGATGATTGTAAATGCAGGTTTTAGTCTGATCATTCTCCTTTACCTTGCCGATAATGACACCAGTTACATGATACTTATGTCCAACGGCGTTGGACTTGCCATCGAGGTATGGAAGATATCAAAGGCTGTAACTGTTAGCTTCGAGAATGGGAAGATTGAATGGGTTGAAGCATCGTCATACAAGAAATCCAAAACGAAGGAGTATGACGAAATTGCCACCTCCCACCTGCTCTTCATTACTATGCCTCTTGTTGCTGGGTATGGCATGTATTCCCTGTTAAAACAGAAACACAAGGGTTGGTATTCATGGATCCTGAATACACTTGTTGGGTTTATTTACATGTTCGGTTTTGTGATGATGACACCACAACTGTTTATCAACTACAAGCTGCAGAGTGTGGCACATTTAAACATGCGTACCATGACTTACAAGAGCATAAACACTTTCATTGATGACCTCTTTGCGTTTGTTATTAAGATGCCCATCATGCATCGACTGGCATGCCTACGTGATGACTTGATATTCTTCATTTATCTATTCCAGCGGTACAAGTATCGTGTTGATTATACTAGGGTGAATGAATTTGGCCAGTGTTCTCAGCCAGATGCTGCTATGTTGGCAGAATTGGAGCAGGAACGAAATGCCACTGTCAACAATACGGATGATGACGGCAAGACTGAACAGTCGGGAAATGGAATTTTTCATACAAGAAGGGGTGCTAGGGAAAAGAGGGAGTGAAAATTGCGTTCATAGAATATATTACAGTTGTTGCTTGGCACTCTCTGTAACAGTAAAGTGTTCCACTTACTTATAGCATCTGATATGTTGCGACTCTGTCGCTCATGTCCTTTCCGGCTCTTGGCTGGGATTTATTTGTTTTGTCATGTACATAAATAGTATGCGCCTAAAAAACTACTTGCTTGGCATTCTAACAGTAGTAATGCACAATCTTGCAGCACTCACAGAAAAAGGCAGCGCTCATTCTTCTGTTAAATAAGGGCCAACATTCGAATGTGACTTTTTGTCTTAGAGTACTTCCTTTGATTACTTTGCTTTCAAAGAGGCGCAGGATGGTTCATTTTAAATAGATCTCTTTCACGGCTTATATTGTCCTTCATGCAAAAACCGAAGCGGTGACAAAGACCCTGAATGATACGTATCAAATTTGACAGATTACAGATTATATGCAATTGTGATTGATGAACAAATCACATCATGTGGAGTTATGATTCGGCAATTTTCTCTTCCACAATCTGCTTCCAAATTTCATATCCTTTATCATTCAAATGCAAACCATCATCAGTAAAGTATTGACTATCCGGCATAGCTTTACCACCATACACTGCTCCAGGAGAAGATGCCGTCTCCTTTGTACAGAATAATGTCAAACAATCAATGTAGATGATTTGATCACGTGCATGATGTCGTCGTGCGACACGTTTCAATCCACCATCTAACTTGGTATACATTTTCTTAGCTGCATTATTGTCAGTTAGCCATGGTTCAAACTTTGGTCCGAAGAATATCATTTTGGATACAGTTTTTTGATTTTGATTTTGTTGTTGTTGTTGTTGTTGTACTCTTCTACCTTCGGTTTCTGTGACTACCGTTGTTGGGAATAGAGCATCGAGTATATCACGAAAGGTGATAAACATTTGTTCTAGGTCGGTAGTAGCAGAAGAAGAGCAACTTCCATTACCAATGTCATTCTCACCGGCACAACATACGAACCAGGTCTTAATTGTATCATCTGATTTTAATCCACCATGTATTATTTGTAATTCCCATTGACCGAGTACTGTGGTAATTTGATGCAGTACATCTTTAAGACATGCACCTCCCTTGCCGTAGTTACTTAGCGACGAGGCAGCAATTGATGGACGTAATGTGGGTGGCCATCGTGATATGTCCGAGTCGCCGAATAGTATGATTTTTTGACGTAATGGAGCAGTAGGGTGCACCACCATGCTCATGCTCGCTATGATAATTGATGCTGCTTACGTACATCAAAGTAGATAGCTTGTGCTGCTCGTCCATGGCGAAGTTAGGGAGGACAACAAAAGGGGATGAGGTCTACTCACCTCTAGACGCCTAAGGATATTTATTCTCTTGGGGAGTTAGTTGAGAGGATGGTGCAGAATCTAGCGCTGCATATACTAACTGTGGCATTTCGTGTTGCTGCCTCGTTTCAACCACTGCAATCATCATCATTATCTTGGGCGAGCTCTTCATTATCGTCATCTTGGGCGAATAGTCGATGGCATCGGCATACTCCTGCATCACGCAATATTCATCATCACAGAAGAATCAATATCCTTTTTGCCAATTTTGGTATTGCATCCGAGGATGAAGCAGAAGAAGTCATCAATGGCGAAGCCTCCGTGCAGGATACCGGCTCCAGTGCTAGTGTGGATACCTCTTACACACCGAGTCGATTGACTGGCTTTAGTGCAGAGGGGAGGCCTCGTCCCTATAATAATAATAATGCAGAAATCAATGCTGAGGAGACATCATCTACTGTTGCGACAGATATTGAAGTACCCTCACTTCCTTCTACCTCGTCGGTCACCACAGAGCTAAGATTTACCAGCCCAAACACTGCACTACCAATTGACATTCAAACACCATACAATGCATTAAACGTTGAAGATTTTGGATTGATCCCTCTCGTTATAATTGGCATTTCTTTATCTCTGGCATTGGGTATTTACTTTAAGCAGATGAACAACGACACCGATAAAGGAGTAGAAAAGCAGCAACAGGGATCAAACTTCTTGGATGAATCTAAAAGTCTGCTTACAAAGATTAAAGATGCCGGCACTGCAGGTGCAATATCATATGCTCTTTGGGAGGCAGCATTCTGGGGACTGAGTGTTCCTATTTGTTTGTTTAGTTACCGTCAAGTCACTGGACATTGGCCCAGTTGGCAAGATGGTGAGGATGTTAGGAAAGTTGGACTTGAGGCATTTGCCTTTGTGAATATTGCTCGTCTGGCGGTACCTATAAGAATTGGTTTGGCACTTAGTACAATCCCATGGGTAGAGCAGAATATTGTAAATTTATTCAATAAAAGTTTGGACGAAGTTAATCCAAATGAAGATCTAGCTGTGGAATTCGAAGAAGATAAAGTTCAGCAATTTCTGCAACGATACGACTCGGCGGACAATAATATACAAACAATGCAAACACAGCGTGTGATACGGACATCAGATGGCATGTCTGTAGTAGTTCCGTGGCAACCAATTGTTACAGAATCATCAATGATAGTTCGTTATGACCAATCGGTTGGAAATAGAGATGATGATGAAGAGATAAATGCTGACGATTGGAATGATGGTAGCTTTGGGGAATACTGTGAGCCTGGTAAAGTAAATGGGGATTGTGCTGAGTCTATTCGAGGATATTTGGACTCATTAGCTAGCACTAGTGCGATAGCAACACCCGGAGAGGTCAAGGCAATTGTTGGCTATTTAGATTCTCTTTCCAGCAACGTATCACAAAACTGTAACATGAGAAAAGGATTTGTGAATTATTTGGATGCTTTATCTTCTGGTTACATTTCTCCTCCTTCATCTGCGACGATTGTGGCGAATTATTTGGATGCACTGAGCGGGGTTGCAACGATAACTTCAACAACATTTGCGGGCCAACAAGAGAGTGGACCAGTGAGTTCCCGAATTAACGAGGTAGAGGAGCGCCTCAATCGAATTGAATCTTCAATCACAAGACTTCCAGATGATATCATAAGATTGCTTGTGGAGGGGAGGTCGCCTGACATTTGACAACATACCAAATAGTTAGGGGACGAACTCTGACATTGTTTTCAACCATTGCCATAAGTACTGCGTCAAATTGCAGATATGAGTTTGGTTGCACGAAGCCTTTGTATCAATTATCTTCGAGACAAATTGGGCAACAAGAAGGTGAAGGATCTAGTAAGCGTGTGAGCAGGAACATATCTACCTGGATGCTACCAGCAGACGCAGAGGAAGATGCCATTTTGAGCCCAAGCTTTAGTAGATTAATATTATACTTATCATCATCAGTGAAGAAGAAACATAACGTCAAGAAGTTCAATAGTCCAAGTGGCGGCTGTGAATTGTACTATCCATGCTGGAGTCTGTAGGAAAGTAGGGTTGAATGAATATTTCAAGTAACAATTGCATTATAGGATTATTTTTGTGTATTTCATCTAGTACTACTAAACAGCCGCCGACTGTTGAGCACCATATTTATGTGTTACCAAACAAATCTCCACAAACAGCAACAGCAGGAAGAGGTTTAACACGTCTCTATGAACAGCAGGGTAAGCGAAGATCAATCTCACCTTGAATAGTGTGATAGTACCAACAACTTTTTTCTCAATGGCGCTCTACACGCCGTGCTTGATTAGAGAGGTTGCCTACTGATTGGATTGAATGGAATTACTAATAGTGTAAATCAATTAATTAGTGTACAATACGCAGAAGATGCATGAAGGAGATGGGCAAGCTAATAGAGAGGTGTGTTGACTGTTTTCATTGTAGAAACGTATGCATTCTCTACAATGCGAGGAGGCAAACAAGTTGAAGCAAAAAGCTAAGCCAATATCCAAGCGCAGGGAGATCGTGGTTCATGCTATGTTAGCGATTAATGTTATCAAGGTACCCACCGCCAGCCTTCGGTTTGCTAGTCTTCCAACCAGTGCCACCACTTACTCCATACTTCTTTGGGACCGATGATCGCACGTCCTTGACACTTTCATGGGTGGCTGTTGTGGCGGTTGGCGTTGCCCGAATTTTTTCAGTCACAGGCGCCACTACTGGAGTCATAGATGCATTGGGCTCACCGTCACTTGTAGCTTGTTTCCACATCGACTCACCTCCAAATTTGTACGAACTTTTCCTCGAAACTGAAACACTACTAGCCCTAGGAACGCCGAATCTTTCAGGGATGGCGCTACCAAGAGGAGAGGCGGGCATTATGACCATCGGTGATGCCGGCTTCGCAGCATCTTTGGGAGCCGGATTAAAAGGAGCGGAAACCGAGCTCAGTGCGTTTACAATCTTTCTGACCTCGTCGGCCATCCGACCCTCCTGTCTCGATTGCCACGCCTCAATCTTATCAAATACCCTGTCAGGCAACTCGTCGACCTTTGTCTCTAAAGATGATACCCTAACCTCAATGCTCGAGAGTCTGGTATTATACTGTGCAAAGTCAGGCGAATTCGTTGCGACAACCGCATCGAATGGGTCAGGAGTCCGCCCAACCGTCGCGATGGTAGGCGACCGTCCCAACGGATCCAACCTCTCTCGCTTCATCCGCGCGGAGAATGCGGCACCAGCTGTGCCATTCAATGTGTCGAGGTAGGTCTTCACAGCCTTGGCCGTGCTGGGAGGTGGAGCAGAGCCGGCCGAAAGTGCGTCTAAGTAGTTCGCAAATGCTAACCCAACTTTCCTCTTTTCCACAATCATCGACGAGGAGGTACTGCTGCTGGAGGAGCTCCCCAGTGAATTCAAGTAGCCCACGACTGCCGTTACCTCCTCATTCGTTGCCGCTGCACCTGTATCCGAGATATTATCTAAATAGCCTTTGAGTGAATCCACACAGTCGTCGGTAACTTTGCCACCCACACAATACTCCAATACCTCGGCAATGAACGGATTCTTGCCCGAATTTTGGATTCCGTATGGTATTGGCTTCTCGAGTTTCCACTTTGGTTTTTCCTTTGGCTTTTTGACTTGACTCCATGCCTCTGCTGTCAGTACTACCTTCTTCGGTTGTTGTTCTACCCCAACCGGAGATGGAGGCGAGTTTTGAGAATTCATTACCAGCCCTGATGTCTTGGCCGCGTTCATATCAAGCATACCTTTACCCCCTGCATCATCAAAGTAATTCCTTCCTCCAGCCATTCCGTACGGCTCGGATGGCGATGATGATCCTCCGGATGCGGCAACGGCCCCACCTGCTTCGGTATCTTCATCATTAACACTTGTGAAAGCCAACAGTCCAAGGAAAACCACGGAACCAACAATTAATTTGTCAGCAGAAATTGGTATAAAAAGCTTGGGTTGAATTGTGGAAGAGGGGAAGGTCGCAGATGATGACGATGACGTTGACTTCGCGACTACTGCGCCTAACGTCGCGGCACCCTTGATGGGAGTCTTGGTCCCCTCATCGCTAGATCCTACCGATCCTGCCTCGTTACCATCAAAGTCTTTAGCTGGTGCCGTGGGAGGAGGAGTAATGATCTTCCCATCATATTTCAGCCGTGCAATACTAGCATCGGACGTGGGTGATTCCGAAAATTCGGATGCCATTAGCGTCGTCGTCGTCGTCGTTGTCGTGGTTGTTAGGGGGGGTGACGACACACCGTCTACGGCGAACACGGAAGAGGGTAGAAGTATCGCAGTAGATGCAGTGAAAAATTGGGAAAGAGCAGAACGCCGGTTAATAATTTCATTACTTGAATCATTGTTGTTGTGGGGTCGTACTAGTGCCGAAATGATAACACGTCTTCGTAGTAGTCGATCAGATGATGATGATGTTGTTGATGGTGCAGGACGGACGAATCCCGACGTGGAGTAAATGATAGTAGCAATGAACAAGAGGTGCGATAGGGTCGACATCTTCATTGCCGAGACCATAGATCGAGATATTCTAGATAGGCGACCAAGATGCGCGGCGGGATGATGACATCATGTGAGCCTATTTAATCTGCTAGATAATTAAGTAAATTTTCCCTTATTACACTGATATTACAAGAACATTCCTTATTCTTGGGTGCACAAAATTGTTATTTGTCCGATCTTTGGGTGGGAGTAATGCAGTCAATACTTCTCAAATTACATTGTCAGGTGGGCATTCTACTCGAGCTGTTGAAGAATCCTGTAGTTCCATAACTTCCATCGCTGTTTTGTAGTTTCCATTCATATCCACTGATGGCACTTCCTCATCAATACTATTACTTTTTTCTATAGTCTTGACCAAGTATTCCTTAATCCTGGTGATTTCTATTTCTAATTGATCGTCTCGCTCACGTTGCCAGTTCTCTAGTCTATTAGATATTTCATCTGGAAGACTATTGACGCTTGTTTCTAACGCAGTGATTCTGTTCTCAACCTTATTCAATGAGGCCAAGTAGTCTGCCACAAGCTGCGGTGAGTGAGGAGGGTTAATCTCGCCCCTCGAGAGCACATCAATGTAGGATGAGAATGCTATCGGTCGTGCCTCAGACGAAGAAGAAGATGATGATGATAAGCTGTCTAAGTAGCTGAGCACTACATTTGCGGTGTCCGTCTGTTCGACGCTCGGTCCATGTTCCGAGGCCGTTTCTCGAACCTTGCTGAGATAAGTTGTGATTGCAGCGGTGCAACCATCATCAATGACACCAGCATCACACTTTGCCATAACGTCGCTACTCGGCACAGGATCAAGTATCCGTAGGTTCACGCCATCATAAAATCTTCGACCGGTTCCAAGTCCATAAGGCTCGGGCTGGATCATTACCACCTTTGCCTTGACTGCAGTGAAATCATCATTCTTGGGAAATGATCGACCAGTGACCATATATGACATTCCACCGATGGCGATTGCAGTAAGACCTATTTCAGCTGCAAGCGCGGAGCTCTGTAACTGCTGCTGTTCTGTAGTCATGGGAATCGTCGGTGTATCCTCGTCCAATTTGGCGATAAAGGCGGTGGATGACGCTGTGACTGAATTTACAGGTTTGCTCTCTATGGTGTCTTTATTGTCCGAATACAAGTATAAAGACGAAGACGATGGATCGGTTGCCAGCATCGTCGTGGAGTCTGATTCTCGCACGATATCGAACGATATTTCCTCATGCATATCAGTGAGTAGATTTAAGTCTGTTTCGTCTTGAGGCAGTGAGTCATTGCTCTCCAGTTTAGTAATCTCGTCGGCCAATATATCTGACGCGTTCGCAACATCGTCGCGAATCATTGCCCACCCAAATGCACCTGCTGTCAACGACGTTAAGACAACGTCGCGACATCGAAGTATAACCTCCCGTCGCGAAGTCGACGCGTCAACCACTAATTCGTGACGATCACACCCTTCATTTGACCGAAGCTTTGATGCTCGTGAAATCCGCGTTGACGAAGATACAGCAGGCATGGTGAACTGCAAAATTGAATGTAAAGTAAAATATTAGAAGATAAGAACGCGGAACACAAGTCAATATTTCTTTAAGAAACGATCGCATTTCTCACTAATGTTACTACATACCTCATAAATACCCGCATCCGATGCCCAACCATTTCCAATGTTAATTTTTCCATCAATGATTTTGCCTAGAGATTGAGAATATGATATGAACGATGAGGATTGAAAATAAATCTAAAGATATTGCAGATGATAAAAATTGTTTCGAGGTTCTTACCCTGGGGCTTCTTCAATAGGAACCCATCGAAGTAGTCCTTCACAGATTCATAATCCATGCGCAAACAGATGGTTGGAAGGAGGACTGGTGACTGCAACAAATAATTGATTTGTACCGATAAAATTTGTTTACGTGTCAGATGCATTGCATTAAACAATGTGATTTTTATCAGGGCGAGAGAGAGAGAGAACGTAACTTACCTTGGAGTAGCGACTCGCGACAATCCGTGAATCTCCGGTAGCCAATGCTGAATTCCACAGCTCGAAGAGTGCCCTTACCTCCTTCTCGGTAATGTCAGTGCAGGTAGGGGCATCTACCGTCTTGCCGAAACCGAAAAGGTTGATAGAAGTCGAAGTGAAGCTAGCAGCATCAACGGCTCTGTAGGAGGACGTAGGAGCGCTACGAGCGGCTACTGAGGGTGCAGCACGCGTCGCGAAGCCGTAGGCTTTCGTGCCAAGGGTGCAAGCGATAATGGTTGATAGTGCAAATGAGTACCTCATTTGTGGCTGAAATTCTGATTATGATCCACCACTGGCAGTCCTCATTGGTCTGTCACCATCCAACGGAGGAAGCTACCAAGACCGCAGGGCTCGGCCAGGCCTGGCCAGTTGAACCACCACCCAGCGTGCGAGGCCCCTATCCTCTTTATGTCATGACTGACGTTTTGCCTCCTGCCTCATCTCATCCACTTACCATAGAATCTGAATCTCCATGCCGCAACGTGACACCCGCGGAACAAAATAATCTCAATAGGAGGTAGGTAAACATGGGATCAACATTAGCAGCATGGCAGGCACCCGACTCAGTCGCTCTCCTCCTCTTCTTCGTATTCTGGTATGCCGGGAATATGAAGTATAACGAGTACAACACCGCCGCCCTGACTGCCGTGGGTGGTAAGACTTCCGGTTTGACCATGACTGTGGCTACAATGCAACTGGGGATATGTCTCGTGTATGCCATGATCACATGGGCAATAAAACTGAATCCTGCTAGATTGTTTGGATTGCAAATGCCAGTGAGGCAGGATGTACCACAAGTTACGAAAGCTGATTTGATCAAGAGCATTCCACTTGCATTCTGTGCTGCGGGGGCACATGCCGCGACAGTATTCGCTTTAGGAGGTGATCCATTATTCGGACAGATTGGTGAGTACAGTACCATGAAATATATTTCGACCAAAACCTGGAATCATACATACACACAGACTCAAACGTATTCTATTATAATGAAACACAAGTCAAATCTGCGGAGCCAGTACTTGCTGCAATGGTCGGAACAGTCTTTTATGCCAAATCTCCATCATTCTACAAGGTATGCTGCCTCCCA
>Ga0247832_1002081_pt1 | contig 32100 bp, 26 predicted proteins | sample LaCruzMarch2015__10_FD_192407 | JGI IMG/M metagenome (GOLD analysis project Ga0247832, IMG submission 192407) | Freshwater microbial communities from meromictic Lake La Cruz, Castile-La Mancha, Spain - LaCruzMarch2015_4m | ecosystem: Environmental > Aquatic > Freshwater > Lake | place: Spain... | reverse complement strand
AGTTAGAAGTACTTAAGTATCTAAGCATACTGATTCCTCTGTAGAATTATTGCTATTTATGTATTATGTGCCTTACCGAGGGGTCGGGATAATCTTTGGTTCTCTCTCACAAGAGGCAACAAATTATTTCCAGACTTATTGAAAGAGTACACGCAACAGTATCTGCCATTTCCTCATTAGCCTCATTTGCATCCGCAAAGGATATAGTCGCGGATGGAAGCGAAGCACAACATATCAATGTTAGAGGCATTGGTAGGAAGCAGATGGGACAGTCTTCCTTAGCCGGAGGGTCCTTGAACAGCGCATTGTCATGTATCTCGGCAGCACGTCGTTTACAGTCTTTTTTTATGCTTCGACCAATGATTCATCTGACACGTTGCATCACAGTACTTGACAGCATACACGACTTACAACTTACAACACGTCTTCAGACTGACGCCTCCCGCAACACCAACACCACACTCGGCACAACAGTAAGTTGTCGCATCGCCAAGATGGTCCATGGTACTCAGCAATGATTAGACATATGTAGAGCGATCACCCACCCTAGTCTGTGCCCACCCCACCATTTGAATTTGGCGGACAGGGTTCTTTTGGCAAATAATGTCAAGCTCAGATATGACAGGGAAGTAATGTGCACCTCATTCCTCTTTTTACTTTTTACCTCGCTAACTTATATTTTACGTAAATACATGGTTCTTTCGCGCAACGCGAAATCTACGGAATTTGACACCACACAGTCGAACACAATCCACGCTCATCCTAAGCATAACACCAACAATAACCAACACATCATGATGAATCGCGGTAAGTAATAGAACGCCATTGATGCTGTTGCAAGTGAATTCTCTGTTTCCTGTTCATCTGTTCTTTGTCGCCGTCGTAGATTGCTAACTCACCTTCATTATTATCATTCCATCCTCTCAATAGAAAACTCACGCAGGTCAGCCTTTAAGAAAGGTCTCGATGTCGATGAAGGACGTCGCCAACGTTCCGAAACCACTCTTTGCATTCGTAAGAATAAGAAGGATGAAAGCCTTGCCAAACGTCGAGCAATGTCGGTTTCGCCCGTCCCGCCTGATGCGAGTATGGTGATGAACGAAGGCAATACATCTGAAAGAACACCCGAAGCAATTGTGGAGTCGAGCACGGTGTTCACTGCGGCTGATATCCCTGCGTTGATGGAAGTACTGTCTCAGCCCAACATCAACGAAGTCAATCTTCTATACGTTGTTCGAGGATTTCGTAAGATCTTAAGTGTCGAAACCAGCCCTCCCGTGAAAGAAGTTCTCGCATGTGGTGTACTTCCTGCGTTGGTGCAAATGCTTCAACTGCACGATAAGCCAAAGGTGCAATTCGAGGCTGCATGGGCACTCACCAATATTGCATCCACATCTGAAACAAAGGCCATTGTCGATGCTGGTGCCGTTCAATATCTCACTCAACTGCTGTCGTCACCTTCTGCCGAAGTTCGGGAACAGTGTGCTTGGTGTCTTGGAAACATTGCCGGTGACTGCCGCACGTTGCGTGACGTGGTTTTGTCGTCAGGTGCTATGCAACCACTCCTCCAAAACATTACACAGCCTGCTAATAAATCACTTCTTGACAACTGTGTCTGGACATTGAGTAACTTTTGTCGTGGCAAGCCCCAGCCTCGACTGGACCTTGTCGCACCGGCAGTGCCCGTCCTTGCTCAGGTCCTGAAGGGTGGCAAGAATGATAGCGCAATTACAGATGCTCTCTGGGCTCTGAGCTACATCAGTGATGGTGACGATGAACGCATCCAATCGGTGATTAATGGAGATGGAATCCTAGAAGCACTGATCGACCTACTTGGTGATAACTCAGGCAACGTCACGCCTGCATTAAGAACAATAGGGAACATTGTGTCAGGAAATGACGAGCAAACACAGACCGTTGTGGACGCTGGATTAATGACGAAGGTGAAAGGTCTGCTTACCAGCTCGAGGGTTATGATTCGCAAAGAGGCCTGCTGGGTCCTCAGTAACATAGCAGCAGGAACACATCAACAGATCGGAATTGTCCTCAAGACAAAAGGCATCCTGGGACAGGTTGTCGAGATGGCTCAATCATCTGAGTGGGAAGTTCGCAAGGAGGCGATTTGGATTGTGAGTAATATTGCCACTGGAGGCACTGACAAGCAAGTAATGGCTGCCGTCGAGTGTAATGCTATCGAGGCAGTCTGCAGCATCCTTGCTGTGAATGATTCGAAGATGTTATTAGTGGCCCTCGATGCTGTCGATTCCATACTCAAGTTGGGGGAGAAGTTGGATAAGGATTACCGCAGCTTCGTTGACGAATGTGATGGCCTCATGATGATAGAAACCTTGCAGGAGCACGAGAGCGATGAAGTCTACACGAAGGCTGTATATATTATAGAAACGTATTTTGGCACGGATGGTGGAGAAGATGATGAGAATCTCGCCCCTGCCACAGATGGCAACACGTTCTCGTTTGGAGTTCCTCAGAAGCAACTAGATGAGGATAAGTGTCCCGCTGGTGTAGGAGAATATCGCGTACCCAAGGCCAGTCAGCCTATGATGACATTCAACTTCGCCGCGATCTAACTAAAATAGAGATAGATGGGAAAAGCGCCAAGTTGTTGGCTGCCAAAGTTAATTGGGTGGGGGCTTAACCTTCATAGATAGGAGATAAGAAATACCTTAGAGACTTTAACGAGAATCAATTGGAATTATATCACTTTCTCCTCCTCCTTTGCTTTCCCTTTTGAAGTGGCATCCCCGTTCGCTTTAAGCCAGCGACCATCCTTTTCTTTCTTCCCTCCCAACCACCGATACCACTCGTCTTATTAGTAGACGCTTTATTGGAATATGGATTCTCTGAAGCACTCTTTTTGACGACAAGCCTAACCTCCATACCAAACATGTCGAAGGAATCTTGAAAGCTCCTGGTCAAATATCGGAGATAAGATATAGGGAGTTCAGTCACATTGCAAAATAACAAGAATGTTGGTGGTCGGCCCTTAGTCTGTGTAATGTATTTGATCTTCGCCGGCCGTCCTTGTTGCATTGGTGGACTGTGTTCGTCCACGACATCTTCAAGCCATCTATTAAGCATCCCGGTTGGGATGACACGAGACCACCGCTCTCTAGCATTGAATACCACAGGCATCAACTTGTGCACATTGTTCCCATTCAACGAGCTCATCGCGACAACGGGAGTCTTGCGTAGCATGGGATATCGCATTTCAATTTGATCCTGCACCGCACAAGCATCTGCAAATCAAACGAGTGAATAGAGCAAGATAGCGTGAGTCAAGAACACTAGCCCGTTTGGTAAAAATGATCAACTCACAGTCATGTGGGGTGTAGCCTGCCTCAACGACCAAGTCCATCTTGTTAGCGGCAACGACCAAAGATCTTCCCTCTCTTACCACCGCATCGGCAATTGCAAGCTCTTGCCGTTGTAATACACGTGCTTGTGAATCTAGGACTAGTACAGCAACGTCTGCGAGCTTCATCGCTCTCATGGCATCAAGGACGGCTAGATCCTCAATCTCATCCGATCGTTCGCGTTTCGCGCCTCGACGTATCCCGGCCGTGTCAACAATTTGGACCTGCTTATTCTTCCATAGCCATGGAACCGATATTGCATCGCGTGTAAGACCGGGCATTTTCCCAGCAATGACACGCTCCTCTCCAAGAAGAGCATTCACAAGCGTCGACTTGCCGACGTTTTGACGACCGAGTATTGCCAGCTGCAGCGGTCTAGTCTCGTCTGATGATGACTTATTCCTCTTCTCCTCGTCTGCATCATTCCGTTCGGGCAGGCCTAGTCGCTTCCTTTTATCCTTTGTTAATTTGTCAACGAGTACTGCAATTTCTGCCATGCCATCACCATGCTCGGCCGATATTGGTATCGGCTCTCCAAGCCCTGCTCGAGCAACCTCAGCAATGTTATCGAGTACGTCACTCCGTGAATCCATAGCATGAGCCCATCGATCACCCTCGAGTTTGTTCGCAAGAATTGCAATTTCACGATAATGCTGCGTAGGTTGGATGGAGGGTGCATCGTCGACATCGCACTCCGAATCATCAACAGTGGTAGAAGAAGGAGGGTGAGTTATCTTCCTCAACCACTTTATCGTCTCCAGTAAGTCCGAAGATACACCTAATCTTGCATCAAACATTAGCAGCACCAGGTCAGACGTTCGTGCCGCTTCCATCGTCTGACGCATCATGGCAGACTCCATTGATCCCATGTTCTTTTTGCCATATGAAACATCTATCCTCTCCCCGTCAACGCCAGCGGTATCCACGAGACGAAAATAGGTGGACCCGAGCCTCCCTATACATTCACGCCGATCGCGTGTCGTACCCGCAACGGGGGATACTATGGCTCCACCATGAGATGTTTTGGATGGATTCCTATACCCGATACGTCCATTCGATCGACTCTTGCGTTTTTCACTCCCAAGTTTGTACGCCCGGTTCGACTCCTTACACATTAACCGATTGAAGAGTGTTGACTTGCCTGCATTTGGAGGGCCAAGGATTGAAACGACGAGATCAGCATTGGCATTGGTGCTAATGAAGCAACGCCGTCGTCGTCGAAGGTGGGGAGGAACAGCGGAGAGAATTATGGATGATGACGATGACAATCCAGTGTTGATTATGGGAATGATGGGATGATGCTGAAGCAGCGACGACAAAGACGATTTGCATCTGCCGAAGACAGTCGTCAGGAATGGTTGTCGTAAATGATGGTGAGACATCATGATGTTCTCTCTGGGGACAGGAGAGTGAGAGTGGAGGTGTACAACATAATATTCTCGAGCGGGGCGGGAACGGCTCAGGTTTTCCACAATAAAAGAGGAGGTGTCAGACATTATGCAGTAAACTGGATCCTACCGGCAATCAATCAACAATATTGACGGCTTACTCGTCGGTACATGACGGCTTGCTCGTCGGTACATGATGATTACCCAGCAAATCTAATTACCGAAGATAGGTGGGAGGGGGCGCTGCCTTGCATTTTGGGGGGCTGCACCAGCTGAGATTATCCAGTTTCTGCTCGAGAGCAATCAATCACTCTATCCTAATCACGTATTCAATTGGACAATGATGGTGGAGACAATGGGGAGGTGTGATGCACCAAAGGAAAGCGTTGAGAAACTACTTAGTTTGAAACAAAATTCATGAGCGGCATGTCAGAGCGTGTGGAGAAAGTTTGGAGTGATCATATCACAAACATGATTCAAACTGCTGCTTTCAAATGGAATGAAGACAACCAAAGCAATTCGAGTATAACATGACACTTTTGAACACCAACTCCCCATATTGAAAGAGGCTACCTGTGGAAGTTGAGTCCTCGATGACTTCAATTTTCCGCGGCGTGCTGTAAAAATAAATATTGTTGGAGGGTTTCAATTTTCAAACCTCATACTCCTTCACCATTCCCCTCACTGAAAGCGGAATTCTGGTTTGAGGAAGCTTTTGGGGCATGAACCGTAGCGTCAATTCATCTTCTGGGCAGAAGACAGCAGTGGCTGATTCCGCCTACGATTTCACGTTTACGAGAGAAATCAAGGATGCTCTTTCGATTGCGCCGAGTCGGGCAGGAGGAGGGCGAGGGGGCTCGATTTCCTCAAGATCACACACACCCCATACCCCCTCGTCTAAATCACCTACCAATCCTCGTCCTTGGACATCAGTCGGGGATAGTGATGCATTTTCGGTGGCAGCCTCGACGTCTATGTCACAGCTGGCAAATCGTGCCAAAAAGGAAAATAATCTAGCAGTCGAGAGTAGCGGTAACGAAAGCTCACCAGCAGACGTCGTGGGGAAAGACTTGGAAAAGGAGATCAATCAGCTGATTGAGAAGACTATCATTCTACGAAAGGAAGGACGATTCGACGATGCATTGGATTGCGCAAAAGAAGGAACAAAGAAGGAGAAACTGCTACGAAAACGCAGGCACGAACATTCGTTATCGAGTGGACCAGAAATCTTGAATGCAGCGTGGTTTAATCTTGCATCTGCGTACGAGGTGAATGATATGCCAGACGATGCAATCAAGACGTACAACTACTTAGTAGCGCAAAGAGGCAACCCATGTGCCGGTCGTGTCAGGATAAACATGGGCAATGTTCATTATCGTCAGAAGCAATATCCGACTGCCTTGAAGATGTATAAAATGGGGCTTGACCAAACAAATCGAAACGACGACAAGTCTATGGCACATAAAATATTAAGGAATATCGGGAATGCTTACTTTCGCATGGGAGAAATCCGTGATGCTGTCAAGTACTTTGAGGAAGCCATGAGTATTGTTCCTGACTACCAGACTGGTTTCAATCTTCTTGTGTGCCACGTCGCGCTTGATGATTTGGAGAGTGCGAAGAAAGATTTTGTGGCGCTCCTTGATATACCCTCAGACCAACAGGGTGAGGAAACGTTGGTAGGCGAAGAAAATACTGTTCTCAAACATAAAGACGAACCTGACGAACTCGCCTTAAGTACGAAACAAGCCGACCACTTCTTGCGTACTGCTGCAAGAGTAATTGCCCCTGTTCTAGACAGCAGTGATTGGTCCGCAGGATATGACTGGGTATGCAACGCACTCGCTGACCGTCACGAAGAGCTGTCTCATCAGCTAAAGCTCGAACAAGCATCTCAACGCCTGCACCACAAAGATTTCAACATGGCCACCAAGTCACTCAAATCTCTCCAAAAGAAAGGCAAAGAGGTCCAGTCTGTATCTGCCACAAATCTCTCGTTTGTAAGTTTTCTCGAGGGAGACATTGAACGGGCTTCCGAGTATGCAGACGTCGCACTTGCATCAAACCGCTACAATGCAAAGGCATTGGTCAACAAAGGCAATTGCTTGTTCGTGAACGGTGACTTTACAGCCGCGAAAGACTTGTATATAGAGGCCATCGGCATCCAAACTGATTCTAGTCAAGCCATCTTCAACCTTGGTTTGGCAAATGCTCAACTTGGTCTGGCCGAGGAGGCAATCCACGCATTCAAACAGGTTCACGAAATCACCCCGAATGATCCACAGGTATTGTTTCAAATTGCTGATATTTACGACTTACAAGGACGATCGCAGGATGCAATGAAGTGGTTCAACATTCTTTCGGCCAGAGTTCAAAATGACCCGGCGATTCTGAGCCGACTTGGACAGGTATACGCCAACGCCGAGGACGATTCACAGAGCTTACACTGTCGATTGGAGAGCTTTCGGCACTATCCCACTGATTTGGATGTCATCGGGTGGATTGGATCATGGTTCGTACAGCAGGAGATGTTTGAACGGAGTTGTTACTTTTTCCAACAGGCATCCCTCATCCAACCGAAGGAAATCAAATGGGGATTCATGTCAGCAAGTGCTCACAAGAGGTGTGGGGCCAATGATGCTGCATTTCATGAGTACGAGCGACTTCTTGATCAAGCCAGAGATCCATTGCAACGAATCGAGTGTCTACGTTGTCTCGTTGCGACGTGTGAGTCCGTGGGAAAAGCCTCCTATCCATACCAAGAGAGACTTGACAAGTTGATCAGCGAATCCTAATAAAGTGTAGGCAAGCATTGCATTGGAAATTGTTCTTTCTTTATCATGCTCATCACTAAAACTAAAGCTCGTCTTGCTCCTGACTGATCGTATCGTTCTCCTTTCTCTTAAATGTAACTTTCGGAGTGAGTGTCACACGACCATGATACTCAGACCAACCAGCGACAATTTCCTGCGTCTTATTTGTCGTGTATTCATAGTTTACATATGAAGCCTTCCCTCGAGCGTGAGCACGCTGTCCATCACAAAGTATTCCTCCGCCCTTAGATGCGCTAATGAATGCACTACTTGGAGTAGGCGACACCGTCGACGAGGAGACGACAGCCGGGATTTTCTTTGCAGGAAAAGGACTCTCCGGTGGCTTAGGCTTGGATCCTCTTCCGGGGGAATGTATTCCATCAAACGGTGTTGTTTCCACGACGTATTGAATGTCCGAAAGCCCTTCGATCGAAGCGGCATCCATGCGAATTTGATATGATTTTGAACTAGTTGCATCCGATGATTCTATCCATACAATGGATTCACCACTAATATCTGTCGATGAGACATCAACCCTCGATCCTGATTCATCATACACGGCGAGTCTTACGGCTTCGTCGTCTTGTGCCTTCCTGACTTTATTATTCATGATAATCTCATCTTCTTCTAGACGTCGATTGCACTTTAACCATGCCGCAAATCCTAACGAGTTCCGTACAAGGCCAAGCAACAAGGTGAGCAATAGGAGTATGCCTTTGGGTAGCATGTTGCGACGACGCCGGTACTGTATTGAGAGAAATACTTCAACTCTCCTAGGTACTCTCGACGCGGGAACTCATGCCTCTTCACGATCTCAAAATAGACTTCTTCACACGATACGAGATGGCAGTGTGGTCGACTGCGACGCTAGGAGTAGAGCTTATTATCGGGCGGTCAGTAACTGCATGATTCAAATGTCTCCGTTGTCAAGACGAAGAAGTATTACTCCTAATAATATGAGTGTCAATACTACCACCACTACCTTTTACCAACGTCACTGCATATATTTTCCAGCCATGGCAGGTTGGTTCATCTGTTCGGCTGCACTTAGTGCATACAACAAATTCATATTTGGTGCAAGTCTAGGAGCATTCCCATGTCCATTGTTGTTAACAAGTATACACTTTCTTGTTCAATGGACATTTAGCTATTCTCTATCATCGATGTTTCCCATTGCTTTTGGTGGTGGAGATGTAAAAGATATGACATGGAGGACATATTTGGGGGTATCCATCCCATGCGGTTTCGTCACAGCATTTGATATTGGACTGTCAAATCTATCACTTGTACGAATATCAATAACATTCTTTACCATGGTAAAGTCATCAAGTCCCGTGTGGGTATTGCTAAGTGCATTCATATTTGGTTTAGAAAAGATTACTTGCAATCTCATCATGGTAGGGCTGTTAATAACCGGGGGTGAAATACTAACAGCCTTTGGGGAAGTAGAATTTGATACAGTCGGATTCTTACTCGTGCTAGGAGCAGCCATTTGTGGGGGAATTAGATGGACTCTTGTTCAATTTAAGTTACAGAAACTAGATCCACCACTGCAAGGGCCCGTCGTGACCATGAGAGTGTTATCATCTACAATGTTCTGCAGCATGCTAATCATGTCAATTATCATCGAAAAACCATGGACAAAATTAGGACCCTCACAAGGAGATTACTTTAATGATTTTGATAATGCCATAAAAACAATCGCGACTGGGTTAGCGGGGGCATTCATTGCAATCGTAATGGTCCTGTGTGAATTTTGGTTAATTCTTAGGTCAAATGCCATCGTATTGATGATTGGGGGTGTGCTCAAAGAAATGATTACAATATTCGTGGGGGTTACTCTGTTTGGAGATAACTTAAATCTCATCAATGTGTCGGGGATAATTGTCGTATTCCTCGGTGTTGTACTATACAAAGTCACTCATTATTTATCTGCCGAGAATGAACGAAGAAGAACAATTGATGAAAGTAATAAAGCAAAATTCTCAAGTATCAGTCAAGTTGATGGTAGTGAAGTATTCGCTTACGAAGACGAAACATCACCACGTGTTAAACGCAAGGATTCAGATTCAGACATGGTACTTTCTTACAGACTTGACGACGATGGATTCGATGATGATGATGATGATGATGAAGAAGAAAGTGACGGGTCATCACCGTTGCGTGCGTCACCAACGCGTGATTGTCGTGAACGTGAAAAAAGCTCAGTTGTTGAATTGGTATAATTATTACTAAGAAACAGTTAAACATTGTTAAACATTATTAACACCTCTTGATGAAATGAACAACTATATGTTCTAATCACGTAATGTATTCGTGCAACAAGCGCAGGGAATGGCGATATCATTCGAGTCAGCATATTTCGACTTCCGTTGCTCAGCCAATGAAATTCTCAATTCTTCCACCTCCAATAGAATATCTTTCGTCTCTCGTGCGGTAACAGTCGTAAAATCTTGAGAATGTGCTATTCCATTAAGACTAATGGCCAAGCCCACAAGAGCCCATGGATTATTGGGGTGAAGCTTCAAATCTTGTCTGAATACTTGCTCTGCCTCCTCATACTGATGTTGATCGCATAATAATCCACCCAAGGAATGCCTTATTGGTTGCATCTTTCCCCACGGTTCGTCATAGTTCAAACCATCTTGTAGTTCGACCGCCTGTCGAAGTAAAGAAAATGCCTCTTCGAATCTACCACTGAAATAAGCTATCTCTCCTCGTAGCATGGGAGCGTCCACCGCCAACACATCGGACACTATATTATTGTGAAGTGTTCGCTTTTTAGCAATTGGGTTGAGTCGCGACTTATCAAACAGATCTGCTTCTACAATGCTCTGTTCAATTTGTCCAGTGTTGGCTAGTGCAAGACCACGTGCAAAATGAAGAATTGCATGACGATACAGCATTTGTGAGCTACATGGAAATGGAATCTGAAGAATCTCCTCCCATCTGCCGAACCTAATCAATACATGGACTTCAAGAGCAGAATATGACTCGAGATAAAGTGCAAGATCAGGGTTGCGATCTAACAGATCCTCTGTCAAGTATTGATTCAATTCCATAGCCGTATCCATTGCAACAGACTCGAATCCACCCATGATTCCTCCATATACGACCATGTGAAAATTATGGACGGAGTAACCAAAATAGAAAGAAGCTGTGTCAAACGTGTCTGGAGAAATCTTCATCAGCTTCAAATCAGCAAGTATGGCGCGTTTGTTGTATTCTATGCATGACACGTAGTCACCTAGAAGAACATCTATGTGCGTTGGCATATGGATGAGATGTCCTGCATCAGGGAAGCTAGATGGGGAAGGTGAGAGAAAAGTAGTTAGATGGATAACGAATAATTGCTCTTGATGATGGGTTCATGATACTCACTCATTCCTCAAAGATTCACAGGCTGACAACGCTCTTGCCGGATGTGCACTCATTTCGCTCAAGTGTACATAGAGGTGACAGAGCCCCGCATGTCTAGGATGCAATTGCAACGCATTTTCCAGCACACTCTCGAGTTCTCCCACATCGTTGCTCAGCGGTCGTCCGGTTGGGAATTCGTACAATTTCCAAGCATTGAGTACCATTAGAGATTCGGCAAAGAAACAACAAACTTCAGCATCCTCTCGATAACGTTCGTAAACTCTTCGAAGAGCGTCAATGTACGGTCGTCCCACCGTCTCCTCGGCAAGGTCAGGACTGATGCCCGGATGACATGAGAGGATTCGTATCGCGGATAGGATTTCCACTTCGACGTCAGATATCATTTGTAATGTTGTATCCGAATGACTTATCTTCTTCAACTCCTCCACCTTTTCCATAGCTAGTAAAGAGTGTTTCGCCATGACTTGTTGACTGGGAAATATACGTCTCATCGTTGCAATATCTTCACCATTCTCCGTAGCCTTAGCAATAGCAGACACTTCCTCCTCCGGGTTACTCGTGGAACCGTAGTAAGATTCTCCCTTGTAATTATAGTTAGGACAGTGACAAAGCGCAATCATTCCATGAGCAAAGGCGCAATCGGGGGCTAAGTTTAAGCATTGAAGGAAATGCTTGTATGCCTCCTCGTGCTGGTAGGCGTAGAAGTACCTCAAGCCATGGTCGAAGTAAATTCGCGCATTGTTGTCAGACGAATGCGGAGGGATGTTAGTAACGAATTTACAATTGTAATCGCCTAACCTCACGTCGAGGGAGGTCGTCATCCTGAGGCTACTAGGTTAAATAGTAGGATCTGCCGCAGTAGATCAACTCTAACTAAAACAACCGTATTAGCTGCGCGGGTTCTTTCCCGCTCATGAGTTGTGATCACAACCAAGTCGCAGCACTTGATAATGCACGCGGAGGAGCATGCGTTGAGTGATGGTTCACTCTACCTGGTACGGAACGCTACTGATGCAGACATTGCCATTATTCACAAACTGATACATAATAATTTGTCGTCAGACTTTTGCAAGCTAAATGTTGCACAACAATTTTCATCATCTATTCCTACGGAAGACGATTTGCTGAAGGCGTTTCGTGCTAACGCATTCGAGGCACTTGTCGTCGTTAAAGCATGCAGGGTTGTTGGGATGGTCATCTACCAGACTTTATATCGCGCTTGGACCGGGAATAGTGTGTATCTACAGGATCTGATAGTCGACGCGGAGTATCGTGGGGGTGGCATTGGAACACTTCTCTTGAAGATTCTAACAAATATGGCGTTAAATATAGGATGTGACAGGATTGCCTGGGAGAGTTTAAGCGACAACAAGAGGGCATGTACCTTCTACGCTGATACCATCGGCGCCGGTTTCGTTCCCGAGGTACTATCATGGAAACTAGTGGGGCGTGATCGCCTTGCCACTCTGGCAGCGAAAGCATCGCAACATGTTGTGCTGAATGACGGAATAAGCTGCACAATTAGAAACGCGGATGAAGGAGACATACCTGCTATTTACAGGCTGAGCAACAGTTTAGCGTCAATGTGTGGTCGCCCAGTAGCTACCACAGAGGTCGATTTCCTACAAGCGTTTCGTTGTCATTCATTCGATGTACATATTGTTATTCGGGGAGATGCTATCATCGGGATGGCCCTCTATCAGACGTCATATCAGACATTGAGCGGCAGTTGTATCTACCTGCAGAATCTGATCGTCGATGCAGAACAGCGTGGTGCCGGCCTGGGGACACTTCTTTTTCATGTTCTTGCAAAGACGGCATTAGAGAAGGGATGTAATCTCATTTTCTGGGAGAGTTTAAAAGACGATGAGAAGGCATGCAAGTTTTACGCGGAAACGATAAGAGCTGATCCCCACCCTGAGCTGCTCAAGTGGAGGCTAGTGGGTGATCGTTTTGTCAGTCTAGCTGGTCAAGCAACCCTTCAATCATAATATAGAAGCCGGTAATAGTTACTATAACGATCAACTCTTTTTATACAATCATCATTATTATACAATCTTATTTAACGCTCGATGAAGAGCCTGTAGTCGTATTTCCAATCGCGCTTCTTCAATACGCGGTGGAACAGAAGAGACAGGTAATTCAAATGGTCGAAGAGGTGTATAGGGTTGAAAGACCTCATCATTATTATCCTCTTCTTCATCTGTGTGCTTCACAATACTACATCCATTCGCAAAATCACCACCATCTACATTACGAGCCTTCAACTCCTTCGTGATATTACATAAATCGGCAATTGCGCCAGCACTCAATCCCTCTAGTTCTAGCTTGGGTGGTAGGTACAAAACACCCTCGTTAAGCTTTTGCATATTTTCTGCATTTATCATAGCACGTACTGATAGAACCAGTAATCCAGTTGTATTGACAGTTGAAGACCCCAATCCAGATGAGAGAGGATTGTTGATTGATGCGCTTACTGGATGACTTAGTTGTTTTTGGGTAGAAATTATAGGAATCACTTCTTGTGAAGGTAGAGGATAGGTGGATTGCATCATCTGCATGTTCTGATTTTGAGACATTGGCATAACGACAGCGGGCTGGGCTAAGTATTGGTGCTCTATAACTGGCTGGCCACCTTCGTGGTATTGATATTGATGTGGCTGAGGTGGAAATTGCTGATATGATACTTGATGCATCTGTGTGAAAGGCTGTTGCATCGCCGGATGAGGAGGAGGCAACATTGGTGGATCCCACCGAGTCTCTCCAGACAATCGGTTAGCAAAATATGGACGGCCGCTAACTGGATCCATTGCAGTCTCCCATCCCGGTGGCAGAGGTGGAGGAGGAAAGCTGTGATTATTCATTATTCATGCTTTGTTTTTGGGAGCACTGCACAGAAACCCGCCAAAATAAATGTTGCGTAGATGCCAACCAAGCCCACAGCAGCCCACAGCATGGTAAATCATTCAGAATAATGCAATGGAATCAACTTTCGCCGGGTTTATTATTGTTCCTTCTTTTTATAACATGGCTTGCTTTAGTGTTGGCACAAGATGATGTCATCTTCTACGACGGGTGCTCGATCGAAGAGTACTACAATAGCCTACTATCGAACAATGATTTTAATAGTAATAATATTTCAATGACGTTACGTGAGGATGTGACACGCACTATTAGAAGAGCTACTGACATCGACGCATCGTAACGTCCTTCCATATACAAGTAGCAGCGAAGACGTATGGGACGCTCTTATAGATTTGGATCCTGGCCAGTCATTATCAGCCAGTGGTGACGGTACGGTACGACTAATCTACCGACAAGACGACATCCCCGCTCGTCCGCATGGGACGTCTGAAACTTGGAATAGAGAGCATTTGTGGCCTCAATCACGTGGCGTTGAAGAAATTGATGCCTTCACGGACATACATCACTTACGTCCTGCCGATTGGAATGTCAATTCGGCACGGAATGATGAGTACTTTGGTATATGTGGATTAGCCAAAGGAACATCTACTACTTGTGTCAGTCCAGCACATTCCGAAGCAACCATTGATACTGAATCTGATGCAACCAGCTTTTTACCTCCAGCTATCGTACGGGGGGATATTGCACGAGCGTTACTCTACCTGGATATTAGATATGGAGACGATCTAGTCCTGACTGACTGTCCCTCAGACGAAGAAGACAGTGCTACTACTAACAATGAAATGGCATACTTAAGTCAGTTGCTATTATGGCATGTAGACGATCCAGTAACTGACGAGGAACGACGACGCAATCAACGTGCCTGTGACAGGTGGCAGGGCAATCGTAATCCATTTGTTGATTTTCCGGATGCTGTAGATTTCTTCTTTGGTCAACCGAAGCTGCCTCTTGGAGATGGTCTTGGTTATGATTGTTCGATTGCGTCCAATGATACGGAGGACGTTCCCATTCCTACAATCGGCACAGAACCTGCTCCAGTCCCTTCCAATAATAGTAATACCAACAACAATGTAAGCAATAATACCAATAGTGACAATTTTAAGCAACCAGAAGCAGGAGATGTCATGGTCATAGCAGTTAATTCGGTCAACCCTGACATGGTGGCAATTGTGGCACTAAGGGACTTACCAGGCAATTCCATTCTTTCCATGACGGATAATTCTTGGACAGGCTCTGAATTTCTAACAAATGAAGGAACACGGATGCTCAAACTTCCATCATCTGGAATATCAGCCGGGACAATCTTTGGTTATGGTACTACTGACCTACAGTTTGGAAATGAATGGCAATCCATCAGTGGAACGTTTGCACTAGCAGAAACAGGTGATACTGTTATCCTCTACACTATGACTTATGATGGACAAATTCAGCATTTATCAGCCTATGCCAATACCGGTGGAGAATGGACCAACCCTGGATCGACGTCTGATCAGTATGATACCAAACATAGTGTCTTGCCTGAAAGTCTACGTGCAGCAGGAGTTGTTAGTGTACCACACTATGAAAAGAATTATATCTATGTCGGTCCAGTAACAGGGACCAAGGATTACCTCCAGAACGCAATACAAAAGCAATGGAACTGGGAAGGATCGGAGACAAGTCGAGTACAGGCACCGACGACAGATTTCCAAATAGAAGAACCATCCTTTGGGACTCTGTCAACAGTACCAATGTCGAAGTGGATTGTCCGTGGCATGGGTGTCTTGTCTGTTCTTACATGCGTGTGAGATATCTAGTATTGTAAAATGAGTAACTATCCCAGAGGGTCTCCTCTCTTATGGTATGTTTGAGCTCAACGCGAGAGGTGAGGCTCCTATCGGCTTGTCCTTCGTAGAATCCGCACTTCTCATAGCCAACTATTCCTATGTTTCGTACCATCGCTAGTCGCGTTGCACGGCATGTGTATACCCCTCCTCCTCTCCACAGTAGCTGCATCGTCGTCGTTCGTCATCCACAGCGTGCTCTCTCTGGTGGTAGTAGTGCAAACAGCACGACAGTCGTCCCCCCAGCAATCAAATATGCTAAAACCACGGCTGGGACAGGCGATCCAGAGGGATTAGGTAGCGCTGGTCCTGCCTTTTCGACACGAGGGCCAGTAACCTGGCCTGCTTTGGGTCTTGTTGCCATAGCTGCCGCGAGTGCAGTGGCATACTACAAAATTGAAAGGGAGCGACGATTGGAGAATGCCATGGGCAAAATCGTGAGTTTAGGATTATATCTATGAACATGATTTAATGAACGCCAATGCACGCATTGTCTCTGAACACATTGTTATACCCTCCGTTATATGTTTCTCTTCGCATTATAGGTATCAAGTGAGTCTGGATGGAGCCCAAACCCTGAATTGTTGGCTAAACGAAAATATGTAAAAACTGAGTGGGGGTGGTTTCCTAAGGAAGATGCCTTCGGGGGAGGTGAGTTTCTACACGAACTCCTTCCCTCTCTAATGGCTCGACATGTCTTCTTTTGTTTTTTTGACTGCTAGCTGCTGGGTGTTGTTTCACACGTTTGTTATCTCATTTTGCAACTGTACTTTTCCCTCGTTCATCAAGCTGGAAAACCTGCCATTGGTGGGACGTGGTCTCTCGTTGATCTTGATGGCAATTTGGTGACGAACAATTCCTTTGTAGGCAAATGGACTCTCCTGTACTTTGGTTTTGCCCGCTGTCCCGACATCTGTCCATCAGAGATGGTCAAAGTGGGCAAGGTAATGGACATGATGAAAAAGCAGTATCCTGAATTGCACAAAAACATACAACCAATCTTTGTCAGTATTGATCCCGCTCGTGACAGTCTTAAGGCGCTTCGTGATTATGCTAGTGATTTTCACCCAAGCTACGTGTTCCTGACCGGTGCGCCGCAACAAGTTCAGGCGATGGCGAAGAAGTATCGCGTGTATATGAGCAAAGCAGATGAAACGGAAGATGGGGATTATCTTGTGGATCATTCGATTGTAATTTATCTTCATGATGAGACTGGTGACATAGCGGACTGTTTCACACAGAGCATGCGGCCAAGTGATGTTGTGGAGAAAGTCGTTGAACGTATGACTTTTGTTCCTAAATATTAGATATGAACATGTATAAATCTTACTTCTGTACTAGATGTATAAATCTTACTTCTGTATATTCTATGCACTGAAGAGTCTGAATGAAGTCGGCACATCTTCTTAAACGCAGCAGTTTAAAAGAGAGCTCAAAATGCATCCTTCCCGGTGACAGCTTTAGTGAGTTTATCAGCCAGTGTCAGGCTGATGATGCTGTAGGGAGCTAATATGACATACGTAACGAATAAGTAACATTAAAGTAGAAATATTTACAGCAGTCGTAAACAAGTTATCGCACTCACCTAATTTGACGAATGCTGGCGTAAATCCACTCCATAGAACTAGAATACCTTCGGATTTGATAGATTTGGCAAAGCAATCGGTCATTGACTTGTAGGGAGCCTTTCCATTTGCATCAATAGTCATACTTTGCATCCTAGATTTTATCACATCAAATGGATTTGCAACAATATTTGCCACGAACGATGAAGCCAAGGTGGAGCAAAACATCATCGGTAGACCATACCCCCAGCTGCCATTTAGGCCAAAATGGCCACTGTTACTCAAATATTCTTTAATTTCGGACGTACATCCCATCTGTGCCGCACTCAATACAGTTGCTCGTAGAACAGTGGGTGCCACGCCTCTCCAAAGATTTGTCACGCCTTCTTCTTTACTAATACGAACAATACAATCAATGACGTTTGTGTAGTTTCTTCGTTCAGTGGGTGGGAGCTTACTATCGACACTTAATCTAACAAGCGCGACTTCTGCAGGTGTGCCAATAAATGAGCCAATGCTGCCTGAAGTACATCCCATGGCAAGCTTGGTACTAAACAGTATGTCGTTCTTGTCTCTGCCGGCAGCAATATTGTTATTTTGTGTCCGTTCTAAAAGGTACGAATATATGCCAATGCGAAAGGACCCGTAGCACCATTGACGGAGGTAAGCGGCCGACAGACCCGCGTATAGTCCCTCAACGAGGCCGGCACGATTGTATATCTTCGTGGCCGCGTCGAGTGTGCTCTTGTATTGTTGTCCCTCGGTCTGCATTTGAACACGTATGACATCGAGTGGATGGCAGAACGTTGCGCCGCCCATACCAGCTACGGCCCCAAAGACGAGTCGTAGTGGTAATGGCGTTGTCGATGTGGTCTCTGTCTCCGTCTTCGCCAGTGGCGTCGTCGAGGTGGTGACGGCAGAGATCTTCAACTCGGTCGTCATTGGATGGAGTTGTTTGTGGTGTGGCAAAACTGTTCGGGGTGCCCGGTGCCCGCCACCTCCTCCCAAGGATAGGATACGATATTTTGTATTGTTCGATGGACCGCGACGACGACGTCAAGCCACCCGCCTCCGCGGTGGGTGTCGAGCCCGAGCAGCAAAGGACGGCCGTGGTAACAATGATCGCCAAATATGGCAAGGAGAAGATTGAACTCTCGTGCTTACCATCCTCATCGACTACCATTGGAGAAGTGAAGGAGCTGCTTCAAGACATCACAGGAATACTTTCCAAACGTCAAAAGTTGATTGGTCTAAAAAGAAGTAATGCGAAGGTAGTTGATGATGATACGATATTGTGCGACTTGAAAGTAAAGACCAAGCCGGGGGGTTCAGCATTGGTAGTTCATGAATTCATTTTAATGGGCACACCCGAGGAAAAAATATTCATAGATCCATCAGAGAAGGCAGACCTACCGGCTATAATTGATGACTTTGATTTGGATTTCAATGCTGGCAGTGACGAATGGATACAGCACAAGGCCAAGGAAGAGAATCTACAAAAGTTTACAGAAAATACACAGATAACCCCCATCAACCCCCCGCGAGTAGCCAATGGCGTTCCGAAACCATTACTTGTTCTTGATCTAGATCATACTCTGCTTGACTTTTCAAGCAGGACTCTGCAAGAGAATGGAGACACGGCAATGAGTATGGGCACTAGTGATGACTCCGTGGCGAATAAACTCAAACGTCCATACATGGATGAATTTTTGACATGGACATACCAATACTATGATCTTGTGGTTTGGTCACAAACGTCATGGCGGTGGTTGGAAATTAAGCTAACTGAATTGGGAATGCTTACAAATCCAGGATATAAGATATGCTTTGTGTTAGACAAGACAAGTATGTTTCGAATTGTTAGTACGAATCGGTCAGGAAAGAATGTCGAACATCACGTAAAACCATTGCAAATTATTTGGACCAAGTTTCCTCAGTGGAATAGTCACAACACAGTACACTTGGATGATTTAGAACGCAACTTTGCTTTGAATCTTGGGAGCGGATTGAAGTGCACGGCGTACTACCGTAAAAAGAAGCAGGGCAAGAAAGATGCCGAATTATTAGGACTTGGTCGATTTTTAGAATTATTGGCGACAAATGAAAATGTTAAGACTGACTTCGATCTTGTCGATTTTCATTCTTGGCAAGATTATGTTACTGGAAAGAAGAGTTTCGAAAGGAAGTGATATGTTGGGAGAGTATTACTTACTGCGGAAAATTTGTAGGATGCATTAGTTCACGCAAATGAAAGGCTTTGGAATCGTAGCGCCACATGCCTTGAGGAATAATGAACATAAGCCAATGCATGTTTCATTACATATCTACAGACAAAATTTATTATTTGATAAATACATCGGGTGTATAATCCCTTAATGTTAATGTATCTCTGATTTATCGCAGTATTCAACATCAATAGGTTTAAGTTGGGGTTTCTTCCATGAGGTTTTCCCTGACATATGATAGTAATATGTTTTTCCACTGCTTGGATCTGTGGCTGATTTCCATCCATCTGGAAGTTGTTCTTCATCATTGTTTTGCTTTGCATGTTGCGGAACTATTTCGGGCTTCTTCCAACTCCTCTCATTCGTACTCCGTTTGAAGTAATACACTTTCCCAGATGTTGGGTCCGTTGCAGAATCCCATCCAGCGGCAACAAGTTCAGGCTCTAAATGTGAGTGAAGTGCTGTATTTGATGCCATTTGAAATACGCTCGAGTCAGCACCTAGAGCAGCTGCATCTGCTGCTTTTGTGTAATTCGTAACGATAGCGAGTAAGTTAGAGGAAGGGGTGTCCATGGCCTGTTTCCGTCGAAGTATGGCCTGCGAAACTTGTTCCAATGGATTAAATTCATCGATTTCAGGTATATACTCGGCTTCCCGTACTTTCCTCCCTTTTTTCTTCGATTTAGATTTCTTAGATGTATCTTCGTCAACAACGTCAGTGGAGGTAGTTGTAAATGTAGAAGGCTGTCCTAATTCCTTACGAAGTGAGTCCATTCCATCCCAGTAATATCCAGTCCCTCTTGTGTCCCTGGTCGTGAAGACGTAATCAAATTTGTATCCCTCAAATGTCTCAGCCTCAAAGAAGTAGGGTGCATCGTCTGGACGGATTCTATCCATGACAAGTTTGGCTCGTTTCCGTTCTGCAATTTCCTCAACATCATTCTTACGTTTAAATTCTGTATACCCCGCCCCCGACACTCTATGACCCGCCTCCTTCCGTATTTTTGCTTCATTTAAGTGTTCGTCACGCATGCTTTTCGTGCCCAATACACGATCAAGTTTTTTCAATGGCATCGATGGTGCGACGCTGCTGAACGTTGTAGATACATTGCTCTTCACCTTGAAGTCTTGCCATCTCGCGGCACCATCGGAACCTAAAACTGGCTTTGCGACGCTCTCGTCGACCTCGTTGAAAGCTGCGTAGGATGATTTCTTAGTCGACGACGCCATCACTGATGCGGGTGATTGATATTCCCGCGGTTCATTTGAGCTTTGGTATCTACTTACTCATTTTTCATTTTTCTCTTCCCCCACGTCTCGTCCTAGCGCGCCGCTCCCCCCCAACGACCTCGAGGATGGCGTCGCCTGCGTCTCTGCTTCCACGGCGGATTGCCAAGGAGGCACAGCGATTACTCGCCGAACCCGTCGCTGGGATATCGGCCACGCCCTACGCAGACAATTTACGATACTTCTCCGTCTCAGTCGAAGGTCCACCCGACTCACCCTATGAAAAGGGTGTATTCCAACTCGAGTTATTCCTCCCATCAGACTATCCCATGGCTCCACCAAAAGTCCGCTTTTTGACAAAAATTTATCATCCCAATGTGGACAAACTTGGTCGGATTTGTCTTGATATATTGAAGGACAAATGGTCTCCTGCATTGCAAATTCGGACCGTCCTTTTGAGTATTCAAGCATTGTTATCGGCACCAAATCCTGATGATCCGTTGGATACTGGTGTTGCTGAAATGTGGAAAACGAATGAAGCGGAGGCATTGAAGAGAGCGAGAGAATTTACCGAGAGTTTTGCTATGCCGAAGAAGTAATAGGAAGTTGATGATGATGATGAGTAATGATTTTGCTATCAAGGAGTAATATATATACCTATTATAAACCAATGAATGATCAATCCGGTAGGAATTGTGGGTCAATCAATTATCTTTGCACAATGTTGGGGGGATCTATTGGTGCTTCTACATTTTGTTGTTGCGAAGTGCAAAATGATTGATAAACCTCCAAATAAAGACAACAACAATTACGGAGATTTTTGTGAATAAACATTGTCCTATTATATTTTAATTTTAGATATACAGCTATGTAATGAGTGCTAGGATAAACGTCACGAATACCAACCCTGCCATCAAACTTCTTCTTGTTGGCAATTCTGTGCTGGCTGCACTAGCTTTCTCTGTGATCCTGTCCAATTGAAGGGTGAACTGATTTGGATCCCCGCCGACGTCGTTAAATTTACCCGGTAGTACCTTGACTCTTGGAGTGCTCCATTGTGAACCAGTGACGTCTACGTCAGGCCTAACAATTTCCCATGGATTTGTCGGCTTTCCGGTTGTCGGTGAAAGCGTCGGGTTGTCTGTGGGTTCATCACTTGGTACAGGACTTGGGGCAGGACTGGGGGCAGGACTGGGCTTCTCGGTCGGCACGTCAGAAGGCATGGAACTTTCTTCGTTCAACTCAGATGTCAGAGTAGAATTGACCGCAGTCTGATTCTCGAAGAGAGTAAAGTAATAACTACTTGAGAACTCGAATTCACCGTCCCCTAATAACTCGTGATCATCTTCCACATTACCCAAAAAGACCTTGTAGTAACCATTGCCAAAGTTGCAGCACAACCCATTGCTTGACTTGTCGTACACTGTAAAGACGTACTGTTTTTCACCCAACTCGGGTCCGTCCATTGTTATTGGAATGGTAAGGAGCTTATTCGCATACTCCTCCTTGGTGTAAGCACCGTAGTCAACGAAGACCTTCGCATCATTGACGTTCAAATCGAACAGTACCCAACTAATTTCCTCGGGATTGTCGTCGAATTGGAATAGTACCGATACATAGTATTCGGAGGTCGGCGTAAAGTGATCAGGTGAAGGATAAAGCTTGGGGTACGAAGCAGCGACCTGTCCCACGTCCACGAAGTACTCAGGGCCCTTCTCTATCAGTGTATCAAGGAATAGTGTTCCCTGTAGATTTATGACACCCATAAGCCAGTCCGTGAGCTTAACCTGTGACGGGTCTGTCACCGAGGACTGGCCATCAACCTTGGCTGTTACCTTTGTCTCGACTATGTTCGCAAGACGTACTTCCTCTTCCTCGGTCAACTTGGTTCCGAGGACAATGTTCCTTGTCTTCATGGCCGAAATATCCGTCAACGACCCATTGGACGATGCCACCTGGGCAACGACTTCGCATGCCACGTCGTGTATCGGTAGAGAGCTGGCAAACTCGTTAAGAAATTCGCTACATGCGCTTTCGAATGACGAAATTGCGCTTTCGTCCATACCAGACGAAACGTCAGACAACTCCACGAGTACGGCTGATTCAACCATGAGGGCGCCGTCGCTCGTGTTGGCATCATCTTCGTCGGAGGGTGACGAGCATTCGAACTCCCCACAAATCATGCCTGGGTTTGAATCTTCACAGAATTGAGTGCAATAGTCGTATTCGCTACTTGCCGCAGATCCAGTCCAGCTACTTTTCGAGGGCAAAGAGGCATTTTCTTGATCATCAGCATACGTCTCGTCCGGTCGTGGTGCATCTTCTTGATCGTTGGGATAAGTCTCGTCCGGAACGGGGACTCGGCTCGACGCCGGCTGGATGACCGTGGATGAACTCAACTCCTTATCCTTGTTGTGGCTTGGTGGAAGGACTTCGGCTGACGCCGCCTGAATGGTATTTGCTGGACTTGAAGATGAAGTTAAAACTTCTTGACTTGAACCTCCTTCCAAGCAGAACTCGCCACTATTATCGAACTCAAACTGGCCACTAACCTCCACAAGCTTGTGGCCAGTGAGGTGACCCGTATTAGTGCCCAGGAATAGTGTCGCATCACCACCGCCCATATCGCAGCAAAATCCATCGCCGTAGCTATCCAACATGATTAGTCTGTAACATGCACCATCCCCCGGAAGGTTCATAATCTCCTTAATAACGTCATTCCCCGCGGCCTTGTAGAATCCCACCTGACGCTGAGCAACAATCTCCTTCGTATTAAGATGCTCGATGACAAATCCTGTCTCCACAGCCATGCCATCGAGTTTTATCTTCAGTGTCACGGTGACGCGTCTAGTTGTACTACCGCTCATCATGGTAAGCTGGGGAGAACATTCGTACTGCTTGGGAGGGTTAGAGCTTTCACGACATATAGTCTCACGTATCCAATTGTAGTGATCAGATATACTCGTCATAACAGCCGGGTAATCAGGATTGACACATCCGTACCCCCATGAGAGTATACCATATACTACATCGGAGTCTGAGTCAGTCCCATGAAGTAGGACTGGACCACCGGCGTCGCCGTAGCAAATATAACGATCATCGATGGATGTTGTTGCACATAACATGTCGTTAAATACATGATCTTTCATCGCAATGGTAGATGATATCTTGGTTACAGGATCAACAACATCAACTATAATGTCCATACAATTATCATTTGACATGACCTCCAATTTGGCAGTCCGTAATAGATTTGAGAACTTGGTTTTTGAATCAGATGAGTCAGCACCCCATCCTAACGCCGTGGCTTGACGAAAGTTCAATTCATTATCACTTAATCTCACGGGTGGGAAACGAGATTTGCCAAATACCTTCACAAGCATAACATCGTGTTCGTACGTTACATCATTGAATTCGGGATGTATAATAAGCGTATCAGGAATAAGATTCTCGTAGTACAATTCGTACGTGGACAATTTATATGGATCAAATTCTGGACCATCATCATTAAGATCGGCACGACCAACCTGTATCCCATTAAATGCCTGAACAGACTCGGTACTGTCCGGAGGAACGTAGTGTGCACAATGTGCCGATGTTAATATAAGATCAGGTGCAATGAGCATCCCCGAGCATATGTGTGAGTCAACCTTCCCTCCCCCCACCTTAAGTTCCAATGATGCCATGTACGGGTAACGAGTGTATGGTGGTAGAGGCAAACGTGTCCCACTCCCAGACGTGCTTGAGAAGGCACGCATGTCAGTGGCTGATAAGTCTGGACCTCCGCTTCCCCCGATCTCGTTAGTGTCGTCCTCGGTGAAAGCCGTTTGTGGACGTAAATGAGGATTGGGGTGGTCGCTACCAGCGTCATGATGAGGTGTCGTCGATGCAGCGGGGAGGAGGACCTCACCCCCCTCCTCGTCACTGACCTTTTGATGTCCAGAATACTTGTCATATTCTTCATGCTTCATAAGGTGCCCCGCTGCCCTTCGTCGCGGCATGTGCACCACCGACGATTGACGCTCGTTCGAAGCTGATACGGCGGATGCGGACGCAACCACCGCAAGGATCACTCGCTGGCGCTTGCGTGACGGCAGCATGGTCAGTCGACAATTCGTCCTTCTTTCGTTGCCTCGTCGCGGCTGCATGCCTGCGCCCACCATTAAGAACCCCGAGTCATTTTGGAGGATGTAGGGCTGTTGTAGATCCTTACCTTTCACCATCTACGCTCCCAATGACCACATCACATCTAATGCGGAGGAGTAGCATCATGTCACATAAATCATCTTAATCTCGCGCTCAGTCCTTGGGGATGAAAAGCATGGCTGGTATTATTTAGAGGAATCATCATTGGAAAAATATTCGGGTTGGTTTGGCGAATTGGTTATTGATATTTCTTCAGTATGAAGTATATCTCCTCGCCGCCGGTGATGCAGGGAGAGCCGTCAATCTACATGCTCATCGGTGCTCTTCAGTCTGCGTTATGGTTCTTCGCTCTACCACCGATATGCAAACCAATATGGCCGTTGATATTTAATCAATTTACTCCACAGAAGTCGGAAATGCTACTATGGCTTGCAGTGGTACCATACTTCGTCATGTATGTCGTATTCGTGGCCTTGCCACCGTATCTTCTCAACTGGGATTTCTTTGAGCAATTTAAGATATCAAAGGGTCCTTGGCCCTGGCAAGACGAAAGATTGGAAGTACGGGAAATGTTTTGGAATAAATTAGTACGACGATCGCTCGTTACCAGTTCTATGAATTTACTCGTATACCTCCCACTGTACGCCTACATGAAAATTATCTTACTGCCATCGAGAGCATTATCGTTCTCAGTCGATGATTGGCCTACGCATTGGGAATCACTCATTCACATAGTATCTTCTGTGATTGTGCATGAATTCAGCTTTTACTGGATGCATCGCCTGATGCACCATCCAGTGCTCTACAAGCATCACAAGGTTCATCATGAATATAAGCAAAATATGATCCTTTCGGCACAGCATTTTAATCCAATTGATTTTACACTAAGTATTGCAGGACCGATCATTTTAACATCAATCTTGATAAGACCGCATAGCTTTACGCAATTTCAATTTGGATTGTGTTTATTTACTACAAATCTAGATGATCATTTGGGGTACGCGTTTCCCTGGTCGCCGGTTAGGTGGTATCCTGGCGCAGCAAGCACGGATGCACATGAATGTCATCATAGTGTAAACATAGGAATGTACGGACACAAGCTTACTATTTGGGATTGGGCGTTTGCAACTGACATAGTATATCAACGATGGAGGGATAAACAATTGCAGACAGCAAAGATGTAATTAAATCTAGCACAGTGCATTTGATAATCAACATCTAACTTTATATACAAATGTGAATAATACGTGTGTGTTGCAACCGTCCAATGACTGCAATTGTTTGTGACATAAATAAGATTCTCAAATTTCAACGTGGCTCACAGCATCTTCTTCATCTCATGATTCTTCTTCATTCTCATGATTCTTCTCATGTGACATACCAGAAAGGACCTCGGCCCGAGCTGACAAATCTATCAACATGGCCTCGTACTTCCCCCTTGTGCCTCTCTTGGCACCCTCCTCCTCAGTCAACTCACACAAGACACCCATTTGGCACAGTCCACTCTCCTTCAAATGGAGATCCTCGTCAGCGCCACACCGTCCACACGTCGTGAAAGGGCATTTATTACCAAATCCGAATTCGCCATGCTCGGCACGCTGACGTCCGCAGTGGCTACACACCTTGCGATATGTCAAGCCCTTGGGAAGCTTATTCTTCAGGTTCGCAGCAACGAGCGCATTGGCACTACTCTCGGGTACTCGTGGGGGGGCAGTCTTGGCTGTAGCATTGTGGTGTTGTGATAGTGGCGGTTGGAACCGTGTGAATTGAGGACGGATCATCTGAGGACTCAGTGTCTGATGGTGCATGCTGGGTTGGTTGTAATGATGAGATTGCGCGGCTTGATACTGATAGTTTTGTTGATCGTAATGATAATGACCTTGCTCTTGTTGATCTTGCTCCGACATGTATTTCTTCCGTGGATCCATGTCTGATGACAATCGGCGTCTCTTATGATCGCCTTGCAAGATTTCTTCGCTCATGTCATGGCGACCTTCGTCTCCATCAATCTGTCGCTTCTTGGTATCGTTGCTTGCATCCTTGCGGCTGAACAGTCCGCAAGCAGCATTTAGCGTATCCAGTGCAGATGAGGCAAGTGTTGCCAGAAAGTCTAACTTGCTGTCCGTGTCCTCGGTACCCGATGACAACACATGATTGACCGTGCCTTCTTTTGAGCCTTGCTCATCGTCAAGGGTGTGGTCATGAGTGTGTTCTTCGGAGCTGACTGTGTGGATGGCGTTTCTCAGAGATTGTGTCTGCTGAGATATTTCACTCGACTGGTCATAAGCAGGGTCTGAAACAGCTTCGACAACTGGAGGTTGGACTGATGAGCCTCGGGGATTGTCAGGACGATCACTCGAGGGCAGATTACCGCAATTTTCACATTTGCACTGACTGGAGCAGTTGATGCCATTGCTGAAGCACTCGCAGTACTTCTTCAGACATTTAGACTTCTTGCATTTGCACCCAACTCGATGGATCTTTGATGGAACACTTTGTACCTGCTGAATACCCATGTTGGCATGCCCTGGTCTATCTCCTCCTCCTCCAATGGTGTAACTTGCCGTGGGGTGATAATGTGGTTGGTAGACAGGTCCACCACTTTGATATTGATGTCCCACTGCTGGTGGATAAGGGCGCATGCTGCCTCCGGTATGGCTGGTATCATTCCCACCAGGCATGTCTCCTACCACGCGATGAGCATCTTGATTGTAACTTGACCCTCGCATGGAAGGATGATGCTGAGTGTAGTAATGATCTATGACGGCATGATGGGCATCATAATCATTGCCATAGTTGCCTCCGCGCTGTCTGCGATCAGTCTCCCATGACCGACTGTGCTCAGGAGCTGGAACCGACGAGTAGCGCTGGTGATGATCAGACTCAAGCACTCTGCGGTACCCCGCGGTGTTCAAGTTGAATGACTGCTTTGAGAAGGAGCTCTGTTCCAGAGACTTGGAGGATGAAATGGAAGATGACGATTCTTGCCCAATAATATTGTCCTCGTTTTCGGGAAGATCTCTCTCCTCGTCGTCGTCGACATCCCTCTCTCTGGTCACGGAATTAACTTTTGCATTGACTGCTTGTAATTCGACCTTGGCGGCTTCTGTCTTGTCTTCTTGTGGGTCAGCAATCACAATATCAACAGCTGATTCTTGCTCGTCGGCTAAGGATATACTTTTGTCGTCATCTTCGTTGAACGAAACCATAGGCGACTTCCTCGTCACTACCTCTGACTCTTCTTGTGTATTCTTCTTATCATCCTCGTTGTCGGTCCTCTTGGACTCGTCACTTGTAGGTTCTACGACTTTGTCATCTTCACCACCGAGCGAGGTCATGACTTCTTCCACAGTCTCATTGACAACATTGTCCTCCTGATCCCTCGATGGACAATCCAGAGATCTAAATTGATACTCCCGGCGCGGTAGCTCTGCCTGAGGAGGAGCAAAGGAGGGTGGCAATCGACCATGAGGATGATACTGCATCATTGGGTGACTATAATTGCTGTACCCCCCTTGTGCATAACCTGTCATACGACCAGCGTTGATGCTACCATTGTGACTGAGAGGTGGAGGTTGATAGACTACACCACGAAGTGATTCCGCCGGGTGTAATGTAGGAGGTCTGCTACTACTACTGCCTCCTCCTCCACCAGCAGTACTTTCCAAGAATTTATCCACAAAAGCATTCGGATTGCGTATCAATACCTGTCGTCGTGCTAGTGCAATAGCACCACGATCACCACGGACTACCTCTGTTTCAGTATTCTGACATCCCTCACAGACACATAGATTGGATGCGCAGAGTACAGATGCCGCGAAGCATTGACAATACAGTTTGAGACAACGTGTCTTGCGACAGGAACATCCCTTGTGTGCCTGAGTACGTCGACTTGATGGAAGGAGAGGGTTGATGGTCGTGGCGATACCGTCCGTATTGTTGGTTGCGACCGTAGTACTACTACCATCTAATGACGAGACGTATGGAGGAGGTGGTGGATGAAGTTGTGGATGAGCCGGTGGAGCGTGCAACATCGTTGGACGAGCGTATGATTCGGCTTGGTTTGACGTTTGGAATGTACTTGACGTCGATGAATGTCGATAGAGGTCAGCCGGTCTTCTTGTACCGGGGCATGGATGCTGATGCTGTTGCTCTTCATGTGAAGGATAGTAATACCCTCCTTCTCCTCTTGGATTGCCAGCTGGATGATCAGCGTGATACTCCCTGTATGGATGTTGCTGGACATGAGGAGGAGGATGACGACTCTGATCATGATAACGATAATCTTCACGTGTCATGGTGGTAGGAGGAGGTTGTGACAGACGATATTGCTGTTGTTGATATTGCTGCTGCCCACCACCCACAATGGGTGCATCGTACCCACGTCGATCTGCTTGCTGGTGCGGACGAAATGTTGCATGATACAAACCCCCCTGATGGGCTCCCCTACGAGAGTACGAATATCCGCTTGCGTTCGGTGGTATCATTGTCGTACCTGGTGGGAATCCTCCCCTGGCGGAGAACTGACTGGAACCACCGATACCTTGTACTCCTCCTCTTGCTTCTTCGTGGATGGCAGTAGCAGGATGCCACGAGTGTGGCATCGACACCGGCCGACCATCACTATCGATAGACCACGTCGAGGCAACGACACCGTCTTCGTCACCATATCCAGTGTCCTCTCCTCCTCCTCCTCGTAAATCTCGTTGACTTGTATTGTGTGTCGTGGAGGTAGCGTTCGATGATTCGGTAGCTCCGCCTAACGATGCCAACGACGCAGCAGCGTGAAGGGTCGCTTCCTCGTCGTTGCCATCGTCGTTGCCATTGTCATCTTCTTCAGTCCTCTCGTTCTCACCAATCAAGTAGTTGGCGTCCTGGTTGGCACCGTTCGTTACGTCCTCGATGTTCGACATGATGGTGGATTTGGGCAATGTCAATCAATCAAAACGATATGATAGGGTATTGGAGAGACTACGATACCACGTTTGAAACATTTCAGTTTCATCGGTTGCATTTTAATCATGATTTTGTTGGCGAGGGCAAACAATGACCCCGTCGATTGAATTCATTCAAACGAACACAAAAAACATGTGTCTGAATTTGAGAAAGCGGTGAATACTTCCCTCCGGTCGGTTCTACCTGTATTAATGCTCTGGGTGCTTCGACTAGAGATGTTGTTATCCAAGCCACATGTTGTAGATCCACGCTCTAGAATTATGCCACTGTAACTGTAACTGTATATATACTTCCTTAACCTATCTTCATCTACTCTTTTGAGGGCTCCGAAAGATACCTGTGTGACAGATATTTGTGCCTCCAAAGATACCAGTGTGACATATTTCATTGTCAGAGGCATGGAATTGTTTCAGCGTATGAGCTGTAGGGCTAACAACATAGTCCACTTGATCTCCGCCCGCATGACCACACTACTTCACAAATGGAAGTAAAAAGTACGACAGATAAAATAGCTTCCAAAGGTACATGTAATAGTCGTATACTTCTCCACTGTCCTCAGCGTTGACTCCCCTAGCATTCCTTTGTACGGACCAACCCGCAACCCAACAACACAGTCCGACTATACCTCTTCTTGCTGCCATCGATGCCATCGGTGCCATGGCGGTCCACTTCATCAGGCCACTCCCACAGATACAAAACAGTACTGATAACAAATTCTTCATTGTGTTGAATACACGTTTCTGTCCAAGTCGGACAGTGAATGAACGGATATTGAATTTTCTGTCCCCATCCGAATCGGGAACATCCTTCATTAGCGCAATAACAATCCCGAATATACCAAAGAAAAGACTAGAGGCTGCGCATTTCCAATCATTCATTAGACAGCTCAAAACTCCCGAGGTATGTGGTGATACATTCCCAAACGCCGTTGATACTGCATGGCTGTAGAATCCAGCATTAATAATAGTCCCTCTAACTGCAACAATACAAAAGGCGGCAAGTAATGGATGTTGTTTCATTCGGATGGGTGGTAATGAATACATGGTGCCTAGAACAAATGACCCCCATAGTGCCACTCGAAGTCCATTTGTGCTATAGATGGGATGGAGTACACTCATGGCAATAGATATTATCAACGCTGTCAATACCACGATGCATGCTGTTGATTGATTCAAATCACCACTAGCCATGGGTAGATATGGTTTCTGAGAGTCTCATAAACATCAGAATACAAAGATTCACGAAAAAAATGACGGAGAAAAAATGAATAAGTAATGACATTAATGCACTTACATTGATTTTGTCAATTTCGACATCGGTCATTTGATTCAATCCTGTAATGTAAAGATTCATAAATAATGCCGGAATGACAGCATACAGTAGTGACGCCAAGCTACGTATTGTAAAGAAGGATTGATATGTTGGAGCCGCGGTGAGAAATATAGATGGTATAGTAATAGCAGAACCAATTATTGTATGTGGTCGAGTAAATCGCCACAGAACTATTGGGAATGGTGGGGTTGTAGATTCTAGCTTGATAGTAGTTGGTGGTGACGATGACGATGAAAGATTCTCGTTGCCATTCAATATTGTGCCATGCCCATTGATATTATTTGCGCCTACTGGCGGCGGAGAATTATTCTCCAACTTGGCATCGTCGACGATTGATGAGTGATCGTCACCGTTCAAACCGATATCGACTGGAACAGAGATATCGTCGTCGGCATCGATAAACAATGACATATTATTGTGGTGGATGCCGACTGCATCTTTGTTTGAAATACGTAGATCGTGCCGAGAGAAAGTATGAAATGACGACAGCCTCTTTAAAGAGCCAGATTTTGCAGCAAGCGTCGCAAAAGATGAGAACGCCTCTAGAGATAATGATTGACTGATTAGAATGGTCAATGCCAAACCCTGATGATACAACATCGTAGGTAGATACCCACCGCCGACTCGTAAAGAAATACGATAATGAAAACTGCTTCGCTCGGGCTTTTGGAGGTGATGGTGGTACGTGTGAATGCCGGGGGGGATGCCCCCGGACCCCCCCTCTGTGGTGACGTCACGGGCCCATCCCCCTTTCTTTGTTTTCTCAAGAAAAGATTTTTGGCGAATAAGCGGGATAATATTTTTGGCGAGGGCGTTAAGAATTACAAGAAACCACATAAAACCCTAACAAACAACGGCGGGCTTAGTTCCACTTGTATGCACGTGAGAGCGTGACGGACAGAGCAATGAAAACTGCTTCGCTCGGGCTTTTGGAGGTGATGGTGG
>Ga0247832_1002067_pt1 | contig 32287 bp, 18 predicted proteins | sample LaCruzMarch2015__10_FD_192407 | JGI IMG/M metagenome (GOLD analysis project Ga0247832, IMG submission 192407) | Freshwater microbial communities from meromictic Lake La Cruz, Castile-La Mancha, Spain - LaCruzMarch2015_4m | ecosystem: Environmental > Aquatic > Freshwater > Lake | place: Spain... | reverse complement strand
CGATGCTGCCGTTGATCCACAAGGTGCCGGCGCTCACGCTGGTGTTGCCGCCATAGGTGCTCGCCCCCGAGAGGGTCAAGGTGCCCGTGCCCAGCTTGGTCAAGGTGCCCGCGCTGCTGCTCAAACCGGTGGCCAGCGTCACGCTTTGGCCGTTGGTGTCGAGCTTGAATTGCTGGTTGGACAGGGTGCTGAAACGGGCCGAGTAATCGGTGGTGTTGCTGGCCGTGAACTGCAAAGTCGCGCCCTCAAACCGGATGGTGCCACTGGGGCCCAATGCGCTGCCCGAGCCCAGGCTCAAGCTGCCCGCACTCAAGAGCGTGCCGCCGGTGTAGGTGTTGTTGCCGGTCAAGGTGAGCTTGCCCGACCCTGCTTTGTGAAGCAAACCCAAACCACTGACCACCGGTGCAAAGCTGAGGTCGTTGCTGCGGTTGAACATCAAGGTCGCGTTGGCCGCTGCAATCGCCACACCCGAGGTGTTGGCGATGTCACCCGCGGTGCCGCTGTTGCCGATTTGCAAGGTGCCGCTGCTGATGTTGGTGGCCCCAGTGTAGGTATTGGCGGCAGCCAAGATGGTCGAGCCGCCTGACAAGGTCAGGCCAAAGCCACCGGTGAGCGGCGCGGAGATGATCGCGCTGCCGCCGCTGGGTGTGCTGATGACGCTGTTCTTCGCCAAAGCCAAACTGCCACTGCCCGGGGCTGCCAGGGTGTAGCCGGTGGTGTTGAAATTCAAGCCGCCGATACTGTCGGCGTAGCCGTCGGCGATGCTGACCGTGCCTGCCGTGCCTTGGAAAACTGCCGTCGCACTGCCACCGACCCAGGTGGTGTTGCTCGCGCCATCGCTGCCGGTCCAGTGGTTCAGGGCAGCGTTCCAGGTGCCGCTGCCACCATCGACAACGCCGTTGCCGCCGGTGGTGTCCCAAAAGGTGGCCTCAAAACCCGACATGGCTTTCAGGGCAACCCACATGCCTGTGACATCATCGGCGGCATTGACAGAACCACTGCCAGTGGTCCCGAATTGGTGCCATGATGGATTGCTGTCATGCCCGGACAACCAGTAGTTCCCGCCGGCCCAGCCGGTTGGCGCACCTGCAGAAGCAACCGGACTGAATTCCGCCCAAGACATCAGTGCCAACTGAACACCATTGAGGGTGGCAAATCGCACCGTATTGGTGGTGCCTTTGCCCGTGGCTGTGACCACCCCCGAGGCGTTTTGGGTGAACAAGGCATCCAAGGCATTGTGGCTCTGGCTGTCACCAGCACCCGCGGTGTTATTGCCATTGCGATCCCAAAAATAATACACACCCGCATTGACGCCCGAGGCGATCACTTTGGGATGAATCAGCTTGCCGTAGCTGCCCAAATCAATCGACGAGGTTGGGGTGTGCACCGAGATGGTTTCAGTCGCCGAGCTGCTCGCATTGGTCGCGCCATCCACATGGCTGACGGTGAACGTGCGGTTGCCGCCGATCGACGAGGCTGTTTTGAAATTCAGTGCTTTCTCCAGCGTTTGCACCTGCGCTGCGGTGAACGCACCGCCAGCGTTTTGGGTGACCGTGAGCAACTTACCCGTGCTGTAGCTCCAGTTCACACCCGTGATGCCAGCGATCGTCTGGTTGCTGCCAGATTGCGCTGTCGTGTTGAGGTTGATGGTCGCGCTGCCAAACACCAGTTTGTCTTTGGCCGTGTCCAAGCCCGCTCCAGCCACCGCCACCGTGATGCTGGCAATGTCGCTGTCGGTGCTCAAGGCAATGTTGGGCAACAACTGCAGGTTGGTACCTGCGCTGCTGGTCAACACATAGCGCTGCGTTTCCGCGCTTTGGGTGCCGTTGACACCCCCGTCAAGGTCAACCGCCTGAGGGGCTGTGGTGTCAGCCACCATGGCTACTTGACCGTCCACCAAACCAGTGACAAAGCCTTCCATGATCCCGGTGCCCGGGTAAACCATGTTGCCATTTTCATCCCGGTGTCCGATGGGCAACCAGTTGATGTAAGGGGTTGGGAAGCTGCTGGTTTCAACCGCACGGTTATTTCGACGTAACTGGTATTGGATGGTGACGGTGATGTCGCAATATGCGCGGGTTTGGTTGTTCGATGTTTCAGACCATCTGAAGAAGGTGCCCAGTGAACCATCATCCCCGGTGCCACCGGCGCGACTGACGGGCGTGACCTGGGTACCGGTGGTGCTGCCAATCCGGCAGTTGGTGGTGACCGGTCGGCCAACACGCGTGGCATACAGATCCAAACCGGTGGACATGGCAGGTGCCGGAACGGGTGGGTTTGCATGTGCAAACCAAGGGTAGTACACCGCGTGTCCATCGAATGCAAGGATGCCGTTGTTCACACCCGGCGCCGCCCAGTAATACTGTTCGCCAGGCAGCGCTTGGTAGTCATGGAAAACCAACATTTGCCCATTACTACCGCCGCCCCTGTCTGGGATCAAGCAGTCCCTGAAAACAAATTCCAAATTTTGTTCTCGCACAACCTGACCGGCCGTGACGGTTGGGGCAAAAGTGATGTTGGATGTAAAGGCATTGATCTGCTGAGCCACGTTATTGCCAGATGGGTCAGCCACATACCCACACTCGGCATTGCTTTCCGCAGCCGATCCGTTGAGAAGCCACAAGCCACAGGCCAAGCCAACCCCGACACGCCTGAGGTTTCGCCAAAAAGGATGGGTCGGTTGCATGTCGTTATCCATTGCTTTCATGGGTGATCAACCAACCCGCGTCAAATTTGCGCCAGCGCAGTTGTTTGACCACCGCGGTGCGGCGAGCTTTGCTTTGGGCGCGTTGCTTGAAACGGCTAACCACGCTGCCATCGGTCTGCGGCATGAGCGCCAGGTCATCGATCTGCACATCGACCGCCACGCTTTTGCGCATTCGGTTGCGCTGGGCTTGCATGGCACGCTGCTGAGCCTTGCTGTTGCCTGCCAATGGCGCGTAAAACGATGCGTACTGCGCCAGGTTTTTCGCTGACTGCGCCAGCGCCCACATCATGACCCGCTCGGACACATCGGCCTTGGCACTGGCATAGGGGTCGGCCTCGGGCTTGGCCGACACCATGACCTGGGGCAAGGGCATGGGCACCGGTGTTGGCGCCTGGGTCACCAGCAGTGGGCTGGATGCAGCGCCCGGCACCGACTTCAACAACGGCGAGGGCGGGTCCTCGGCAACCTTGCCAAACTGTAATGCTGCTTCGTCGAATTTCCAACGCAAACGCATGTAGCTGCCGCGGCTGGTGTAGTTTTGCCCGGCCAGGTCGGCATCTTGCAAACCCAAGATGTTGTGCCCTGCCGATACCCACAAGCTGGGCACCACCTGGTAGCCGGTCTCCAAACCCACGGTCGATTGACGCACCCCGTCTTTGCCCCAAAGTTGTCCAAACTGCAGGCCCAAATCCCAGTCGTTGTTGAGGTCAACCGTGTATCGGGTGTGCAGCATTTGCGCCCAGTAGGTGCTGGGTGAGGCTGCGTCTTGCAAGCGCGTGGTTTTGGCGGCGTGGTGCAAGCTGAGTTGCTGCCCGCGGTTGATCTGCCAATTGGCATGGGTGCTCACGATGTGGGTGGTTGACAAGCCCAGGCTCTGGTGGGCCATGTTGGCGCGAAATGGGTCCTGGCTGTCACCGCTGCCTTGGTGGATGTCTTGTGAGCGGTATTCATAGCGCGACAAGATGTTCCAGCGGTCGGCCCGTGCGGGCCGGTACGCCATGCCCACTTGCTGACGCAGTTGTTTGGTGTGGGCGCTGTTGGTCAGGTCTTGGTTGCTGGTGCGCATGCTGCGGGCGAGCAAGGTCATGTCTTTGTCGATGCGCTTGGCCACGGCCAGACTCGCCAAGCTGGCATGGTTGGTGGTGGCGTTGCGGTTTTCCAAGGCACTGCTCATGCGCCAGGGGCCATTGCCCCAGTCAAGCCCCAAGCTGCTGGCCGTGGCGGTGCTGGGGGTGGCGGAGCTGGCGCCGTTGTTGCTCAGGCTTTCAATGTGTTCAAGGCTGGCGTTCATGCGCCATTGCTCGCTGAGCTTGAAGGTGTTGCGCAGGCCGGTGGCGTTTTGCGCCCAGCCGGTTTTCGGTGATCGGTACTCGTTGTAGAGTCGCCCGCCCTCCATGTAAGCACTCTCGATGCCCAGCATGCTGAACTGACTCAGTTGCTGGCCATGGATGCTGGCAAAAGTGTCCATGTGGTTGAGCAAGGCGCTTTGTGCATACAGACGCGTCTTGTTGGTCAAGCCAAAACTGCCGCCCATGGTCAAGGCATTGCGCTCTGGGCTGTCGAGGTCCTGCTCGGCCTCCACAAAGGCTTGCAAGCGCGGCCAGTGGCTTGGCTTCAGGCTCAGCCGGGCGCGGGCACTGGTGCTGACGGTGGGTGCTTGGCCCGTGAGGACGACCGGGTTGCTGGCCGGGCTCAGGCTGCTGACTGGGTTGGTGTTGCCGACTTGGCTGTAGGCAAAGCCGTTGAGGTTATTGGCCGGGCCGTTGCCGTGACGCAGTCCAGCCTCAGCACTGATAGAGGGGTTGAACTGGTGCTGCAAGGCAATGCCAGAGCTGCTGCGTTCGGCACTGGCAGGATCGAGCGCGGTGTTGTCACGCGAGGCGAAGCTGTCGGCGCGCAGCCGGTTGTTGGTATTCAAGGCGTATTCGGCAAAGGCACTGACCTCGGTGCGCCCGCTGCCGCTGGCAGCGCTGAGGTTGTCAAAGGCTTGGTCGGTTTGCATCCATTGGGATTGCGCCTTGAGCTCACCGCTGTCGTGTCGCAGGGTCACCCGCGCGGCGCCACCGCTGCCTTTGTCATCGCTGCGCGACTGCACCACCTCGGCGCTCAAGGCGGTGTTGTTGCCCAAACGCACCAGCGAGGTGATGCCTTGCAGATCGCGTTGGTTGAGGGGGTTGCGGTCACTCACGGCCACGCCGCCGAGCTGGATGCTGTTGGCCACCTTGACTTGCAGATCCACCCCGGCGACTTTGTAGCTGGTGCCACCGGCCTCGAGCTCATAAGTGACCCGCACGGATTGGGGGTTGAGGTTGGCGTCCAGGGTCGGTAAGGGCTGCACCAGTTGCAGGCTGCGGGTGAGCGGCTCAAACACATAGTCGGTCATGCGGGTCAGGGTGCGGCGCACCAGCACCAGGTCCGGCTGGCTGCGGTCACGCACGATGAATTCGACTTTTTCGCTGCCCGCGCGAATATCGCCCAGCACATTGCTGAGGTTGTAGAACGACAAACCGTTGGCCGGCAACTCTTGGACTTGCTGGGTGGCGGTGGTGTCGGCCACAAAGGAGCTCAGCCGCAGGCTCTCGTCCTCGTAACGATGCTGCAAGCCACTCAAGGTCCGGCTGTATTGACTGAGTTGTCGCACCTCGGTGCTGCTGGCGGTGTTGAAGTCGCCCAGCAACAAGAAGCTGCGCTCTTTGTCGATGCGGACATACAAGCGGCCCATGCTCTGTGCGTCAAAACCGCGCAGGGAGCCATCGCCGTAAACCGGGTAGAACTCGTCTGGGCGAACATCGCGAAACAGTTGCTCTTGGGTGGACTTGTCGGAGTCGAAGGCGGCGGTGAGCAGGTAGTCGCCCAGGATCGTGCCCTTGAAGAAGAAGGCTGTGCGGCCGCTGCCCTTTTGACTGCCGTTGTTACTCGACAGGCTGCCCAGGGTTTGCTCAAAGGCATTGCCTGCACTGGGTTGGTTCAACAGGATGCTGCCACGACGGCTCAGGTCCAGCACCCCCTCGACCACACCCACGCCTTGCAGGGGCATCAGCGCGGGCAAGAAGTTCAGGTTTTCGCTGTGACTGAGACTGGCTGCCTGGATGCGGACCGCCACGGTTTGCGCTTGCGCCGGAGGCTCCATCAGCAAGGAGGTCTCACCGCCTTCAACCATGATCTGCAACCCCGGCTCATCTGCCTGGAGGTCGTTGTTGAGCCAACGCGCGCCTTGGGCATGCAGTGTGAGGGCAGTGCGGGCAACGATTGGAATGCCCGCGCTGTCGGTGAGCTGCAATTGGATGCTGGCTGCACGCATCGGATCGGCCTGCAAGCGCCCTTGCGGCGTCAGGCGTATGCGGGTCAAGGCACCCGGTGCTTTGACCTTGATCTTCAGTCGTTGGCGCGCATTGCCAAATTCGTCCATGGCTTGCAATTCCAACTCGTTGATACCGGGCTTCAAGCGCACCCCGATGTACTCATGAGCGATCAAACCTGTGCTGGGCACGATGGCTTTTTTGCCCACCCGGTTGTCTGGCACCGGGTTGCCATTGAGCACCAGCTTGGGTCGCGACTGGGGCGGGGCGCTGACCCGCACATTGATTTGTTCGCTGGTCACCGCGTCGCCATCTTGCAGCTCCAAAAAGGCCAATCGCGCAGGCAGGTTCTCGATCAGTTGCTCCATGGGCTCGCTGCTGAACCTGGCCAAGCGGTTGAGCAAGGGATCATTCAAACGGCTGGTGTTCAACAGCGTGAGGTCTTCAGGCGTGTCCACCCGGGCCTTGCCAGCATCGCTGGGCTGACTGACAGTTCCCTCGGGTGCCATGCCCTGCATCAGCTTGGGTGACAAGCGCAGCAAAGACTGGCTTGGTGCCTCCATCCCTGCGCTACCTGAGGGTGAGCCGGTGAGACCGCTGGCGGGCAGGCCACGGGTGTCAGGCATGCCCTGCACCCGCTGTTCGAGGGGCAAGCGGGCACTGGCCAGGGCCTGCAATTGGTCATCCAGGCTTTTGGCTTGGGCGGTTTGACGGCGTTCGACCTCGGCTTTCAAACCGGGTGCATCGCAGCCTTTGAGCGCAAAGTCAGCACGCACCAGCTCACCCTTTTTGATGTCCAGAAATCGGCTGTGGGCTTGTCCCGATTGGCGGTTGCTCAAAAGCGCGAGCGCGCTGCCATTGGGCAAGGTACTCAGGTCCACCCGCACAACATGGGTGACAGGCTTGAGGCCGTAGAGGCTCCAACGACCCGATGCATCGGTGATCACGCTGACCCCGTTCTCCAGGTACAAACGCACATTGGGTATACCCCATTCACGTTCACTGTCTTGCAAGCCGTTGCGGTTGCAATCGGCAAACACCTTGCCAATGGCAAAACCCTGGTCGCTGAAAACACCGCCACTGACCCGCAACTTGGCTTGGGCGGTGTTAGAGCGCAAACGCAAGGCGGCCGAAGCGGACAATGCGGAGGCTGCTGCGGTGTTGATCGCGTCTGCATCGTTCATAACACCCACCCCGACACGCACCCGGTAACGCAAAGTTAGCTCGGCCTTGTCTGCCAAGCTGGTGGCCCCCAGGCTAAAGCTCAGGCTGCGGCGGCGACTGGTCTTGTCAAATTGCTGCGCCGGCTCAGGCATGGCCACCCCGGCAACACTGGCGGTTGCCGAGACATAGGTGAACCCGGCGGGTAACACATCGTCCATCACGATGTCGCTGATGGCTGCACCGGTACGGTTGGACAAGACCAGCGCATAGTCCACCATGTCACCCATTTCAACCTGGGTTTTGCTGGCTTGTTTGCGCAGCAACAACGAGCTGCCCTGGCTGGCCGGGTCCAGCGGAATATGGTTGTGCATCACCGGACAAACCGCCGGTGAAGCACCGGCTTTATAGCCACTGCGGATGTTCTGGTACCAGGTGGTAGGTTGACTGCCCGAGGGAATTTCCATCTGTGGCACGACAAAACCACAGCCGGCATACACCCCAGACTGGGCGGGGATGTTTTGGCTGGCGGTGTGCGTGGACGGGGGTGTCACGCTCAGCTTGTATTCGCAAATATCGGCCTTGGGCGGGACCTTCCAGAAGAACTGGTACTGACCATCTCCTCCAGTGAGCATGCTGACCGAACCATCGGGGTTGAAGGTGAAATTGCCACTGTCTAACAACTCATCGGCAATGATTGGGGTGAGGGCAATGCTGTCACACCGGGTTCTGCGAAGCGTCAACAACGCCCCTTTGATCGGTTGACGGGTCAGGCTGTCGTACACATGGCCTTGGGGATCAACCAACAAGCTCGACACGCTCGAGCTGGTGACCAAGACATTGGGGTCGACCAACTGATTGTCTTGCAGCGCCACCAACCAGGCTTTGTTGGGTACCTGGGTGGCCCAGCCAGGGGTGGTTTGGGTCACGCGCACCGTGAAGGTGTAAACCTCGATCGCACCTGGGGCCAGGGTCTTGCTGCTGTCGTTGAGGATCACCCGTGGATCGATCGGCGCCTGGCTGGGGTCACTGCCGGCTTGTGAGGCACTGTCACAGGTGGCGTCCCCGGTGTAACTGGCTGAGACGGGTAAGACACCGTTTCTGGCCACAGGTGGCTTGACCAGTTGCCACTTGGTGATGTTGGTCACCGGATCGTTGGGGTTGAGGTTACACGCCAGGTTGTCCACCACCCGCACATTGGGCACTTGCACATCGCTGGTGTTGACCACCGTGACGGTGTAGGTGATGTCGTATTCGCCGCTGGCCAAGCGCACGGGTTTGTCGACCTTTTTTTCAATCGCCAAACCGGCTGCGAGTCGCTGTAAAGCATCAACATCGGTCAGGGTCAGTGGCGTTGGCGTGCTGTTGTTGTTCGGGTTGAAGTCGCCATCGGGATCGGGGTGCGTGCCATTGGTCGACAAATCGCTGGCATCGGCCAACACACCCTGGCTGTAGATCGATCCTTGGCTGCTGACTTGGCTGAGGACGCTGGCTCCGTTGCGCCCGCTGGTGTTGACCCGTACCTCGTAAATGAGCGTGAACTCGCCCTGCCTGGGCAGCAGGCTGCCGTTGGCGCCGCCGCTGAGCAAAATGGTTTGCTGACCGTTGCCGGTGAAACCCTGGTTGATAGGTACCACGGTGGCCGAGTTGAGCTTGTCTTGCAATTTCAAACTGCCAGCGACCACGGTGTATTGACCTGTCCCGGGCACCGGGTTGGTGGTGTAGTTGCCCAATACCGCAGCCCCGGCCAAGGGATTGAACAATTGCAGGTTGTAGAGGTCGACATCGCCTTCGTTGCGCACCCGCACGCCCAGTTTGAAGGTGACTGTGTTGTCAGGCACCGATTTGGAAGTGTTGTTTTGCGGGTTGGTTTGCACCACGGTGTTGACCTTGCTGCCCATCACCCAATGGGCCACCCCCAGGCGTTGACCGGCCACCGCCACCACCGCGGCGTTGGAGTGAACCGCGACCATGCTGTTGGGCCCGCTGACCCCACCGTGTTGCAACTCGGCCACGTTGGTCAAGGCAGTGCTGGCACTGGCCAAGGCGGACAACTCAAAGCGCATGGCCATGCTTTGTCCTGACACCAGGTTGCCCGCTATCGCCACAGCCACCTCGGTGGTGGCCCCGCCAGGGTCTTGTCTCCGGTAGGCAAAGGCGGGGTCACCCGCTTTGCGAAATAGCAAGAACGCCCCGGCGTGAGATGCGCTCAAACTGCCCATGCGAAACATCGCTCCCGCTGGTATCTCATCGCGCAGCAGCAGCACGCTGGCTTGTCCGCCATCAATCGTGATGCTTTGCCCGCCTGCAGCCGTGGTGCTGGACAAGGCATCGCGGCTGCCGGTGTTGCGCGCCGTGATGGTGAACGCGGCCACGTCCGAGCCACCAGGTTTCAAGGGGGCCAGCGCACTGACTTGTTTGTCAAGCACCACCACCGGGTTGTCTGCCATGCTGACAAAGCTGTTGACGAGACGGTTTTGGTTGGCGCTGACTGCTTTGAGCTGAATGCAGGCACCGCTCCCGGGGCCAAGTGGCAAATCACCGACCACCAACACCGAGGCACTCATGCCCGGTGTCAGGCTGACCCGGTCGTTGTTGCCAAGCTCACCGGCATCGGCCATTCCGTTGCCATTGCTGTCAACCACCACCCGCATATTGGCCAGGTCATGGCTGTCGTTATTGCCTACACAGGTGTTGCTGTTGACCACCACATGGCCCAGCTCCAACAGCGTATTGCCCAGATTGCTCAAGCGGTAGGGAATGCTGACCTGGCTGCCAGGCGAGCGGGCAAGCCAACTGTCGCCTTGCAAGGAAAAGTCCTCGACGGCTGCGATTTGCAACACCAAGATGTTGCTGCGCACGGTCTCGATGACAGAAGCGCCCGGGGTGGTGTAGGTGGCCGCCGCCTGCACCTGCAGGTTGGTACCCGCCGGCGCCAGGGCGGCGCCAGCTTGACCAAGTATCAATGACAGTCCGAGCAGGACTCCCCAGCAGCGCATGCCAGTCCCTTAATTTTGAACCTGCACCGCATACCGAAGGGTCAAGGTACCGCCCGGACTGATCGCATTGGCAGAGCTGCCACAGCTGACGGTCACGCCACTGGTGCTGGCGCTGACCGCATTACCACTCATGCCGACCGCCACGCAGCTGACTACTGGGGTAGTGGACAAACTGGTGTAGTTGGCAGCCGCATCCGCGATCGAGACATTGGTCAATGGCGATGCGCCGTTGTTGCTGGCCACCACCTCGTAGTAAATGCAATCGCCCGGCGCAGCCTTCAAGTTGGACGTGGTCCAACCGGTGCCGGGAAAGCTGGCCTGGCAGGTGCTGGCGCCCAGGGCCTGCTTTTTCAGCACACTCAACGCGCCGACCACCACGGTGGTGGTGTCGGTGATGCTTTGGCTGCCGCAACCCAGCGGAGCATCTTGTGTATTGTTACCACCGCTATCGACATCGCCAACGGTGACAGTGGCGGTCGCGGTGTCACCGATATTGGCGCCGCCGGGCGCGTAAACACGCACCAAGAACCGCACGCTCGCACCCGGGGCCAAACCACCGGTTTTGAGGATGCCATCGGTGATTGGAGTGTCACCGGCGGTCAAAGTCGAGCTGTTGTCTGCATCCAAGTAAATCGTGCTGGTCCAACCAGCCGTCAAATTGGCTTGGGGCAAGACAGCGGTGACTTTCAAGTAATTGGTGCCGTTGTTGCCCGCGCCACAGCTGGCTGTGCCCGAGTTGGTGAGGTTATGGGCATAGTCGGTGCTGGCCCCTTTCAAGGCACTGCCAGTGCTGCTGGCTTGCAAAGTCATGCGGTAGGCCCCGCCCGAGACAACAGACACGGCTTCATACAAGACATCGCTGGCGGTAGCCCCGGTCGAGGTGTTTTGCGTGCTGGTAACTTTGAAGAAGATGGGTTGCACCACGGTCGGTGAGTTGGGGGGCGAGTTGACACAGGCATACACCGTGGCTTGCTGTCCAGCCGTGACAGCGATTTGGGTGATCGCCGTGGTGGAGCTGCAAGCCGTGCTGCTGAACACCACGCTCCAGCCCGCTGGTAAGTTGCCAGGGAAACTGTTTTGGCTGCTGCTGGCCAAACTGAAGGTGTTGTTGCTCGAGTCGTTGTTGCGGATGTACAAGGCGAGTTGGTGCACCCCGCTGCCGGCAGCCACCGCGGTGGTGGTCAAGGCAGGCGTGCTGCCAGGTCCCGGCCCAATGTCGCCCGCTGTGGCCGTTCCCGCAGCGGTGCTGGTCAAGTCCACAAAACCACCCATGACCCGGGTGACATTGGCGAATGAGGCGTCTTTGACCGCACTGCTGCTGACCGACGTGGCCAAGGCGGTGGCTTGCAAGTTGGCTGTGGTGCTGACTGTCGTGCTGGGCGGGACGGTGATTTGCAGCACCACATCTTTGTTGGCGCCAGCGGCCATCAAACCGGTGTCAACCACACCGTCACTGTTGGTGTCGAGCAGCGGGGTGGCACCATCGGCATGGAACCAGGCAAACACCGTGTTGGCCGGAAACGTACCCTGCGCCACCGTCAGATTGAACGCGTCCTCACCATTGCCGGTGTTGCTCACCCGGTGTGGCTGCTGCACATAGCTGCCGGCGACAATACTTTGGCTGGTGAAACCGTCAGTTGAGCTCGCTGGGGTGCCTGGCGTGGTGTCGACCGTGTTGAGGCTGACCGAGCGTGTCGCGGTCACCGTGAACTCGGCAGAGTTAGATTCGGTCAAGGTGCTGGAATTGCATAGTGAGATCGAGTTGGCCGAGCAGCCTTGCGCCGTGAATTTCACCTTGTTGGTGGTCTGGCTGGTGCCAATGGCGGCGGTGCTGCCAACTTGCACCTTGAAACTCAAAGTGCCCATGCCACCGGCTTGGATACCCGGGATCACTGCCTTGATGATCTTGCTGGTGCTGTCGTACTCGAACTCGATGTTGGGCAAACTGCTACAAACTGCGGTGTCACCGCCGGCTGCTTCGCTCAAGGCGGTGGCACCTGCACAACTGTGCACCGACTGGCCGGTCTGGTATGTCAGGCCTGCGGGCAATTCATCATGGATGAACAAATGCCCACTTTGAGCGCCTTTGTTGACATAGGTGATCGTGTAGGTGGTGTAGGTGCTACCCGGTCCGCTGGTGGCGACCGGCCAAGTGCCACTCACCGGTGCGATTTGTGGCGCTTTGATGGAAACGCTCACATCAAACACCACGCCCGCGTCAAATGTCACGGTGTCGGTGCGGCTTTCGCTGTTGGGTGAGTAGGTGCTGTACCAATTGGTGCCGCTTGCAGGCGTGACCGTGACAGTGCCGGTGTTGCTTTGCCAAGCTGCCGTGGCGCTGCCGGGGATGGTGTAGGCCGCCACAAACTTCAGCGACACCCCAGCTTCGAGCTTGGTGGTGTGGCTGCAAACTGTGCCTGGGGTGGTGGCACTGCACAGTGGGGTCGCACTGGCTGGCTGCCCTTCGCCATTGTCCAGATAGAGCTCGATTTTCGAGAAGTCCGGGGCGGCGTTGGTTTCTGAGGCATTGAGGGTGAAGTCATCCGCGCCATTGCCGGTGTTGGTCAACACATACGGCATGAACACGGTCACACCCGGCGCACCGCGCTTGGCATTGCTGGACTGCAACAAGGTGAATGCCCCCACTTGACTGACCGTGGTGACCACCGCGTTGGAGGTGGTTTTTTGCAATAGACCAGAGCTGTCTTTGTAGGATGCGGAGGCTTGGTTGGTGATGCTCGCACCCGCTGGAGGCGCGGCAGCATGCGCGACGGTGCTGGCCCCCCATGCCATTCCAAGGCAAAGGACGGTTTTTTGGAAGAAGCTGGTCCAGCTCACGCCACCTTGACGGGGAATGTTGATGTTCATGGAAGAACTCCAGAGGATTAAAGGGAAGACTTAGCGCTGCACGCTGGCAGCGGGGTTTTGACTGACCGTGGTGTTGTCCAGGGTGCTGGTGACCACGCGGGCACGCGCAGACACTTCGAGCTGGGTGCCCGCGGCAAGCTGGCCCAAGTTCCAGCGAAGCTGGCGGTATTGGGCATAAGGCACCGGTTCTTTTTTTCCGTCACCACTGTCACGCATCAAGGGCTCGCGGGCGAACTCGCCGCCAGCAGCCGCCATGTGCGCATTGGCTGAAGGCTTTGCTGAATTTGCCTGGTAGGCCAAGCCGATCGGCAAAGGCATTTGCGCTTGCACATCATTGACAGCCCGGCGACTTTGGTTGGTGTAGACCACGCGGTACTCAATCAGATCGCCAGGCTTCACTTTTTTGGCGGGTTTGAGCACTTCTTTGCCTTTTTCCAAGACCACCAGCATCTGGGTGAGCTCGGCTTTGACTGCAGCACCAGGGGTTGCGCTGTTTGCCCCTGCACTGGTGGGATTGCTTTGGGCATGCAACAGTGGCTGCCAAACGACAAGCGCAACGCCGAGCAACCAGGGCGCGCAGCGGATGGGTAGCGAAGAAACCAGGCTTGGGCGGCGATGAAATTTGTTCATGACAATTCTCACAATTAGGGTTATGAATATCTTGGAATTTGTTGTTTTTAGTAGCCTATTTAGATTTGTTAGAAATCAATCCCGATAAAAATAGGTTGATCACATATTCATAGGTAAATCGAGCGGCAATTCTTTGCCGCAAGCGAGGTTATTCAGGCTTTTTGAGGTTGTTTATTAACCACAGGCCCGGAATCACCTGGGTGACCGTTGTGCGCGCCTGCACTGGCGACAATGGCGGCATGGGAACCCTGTATTTAGTGCGCCATGGCCAGGCCTCGTTTGGTGCCGACGACTACGACCAACTCTCGCCCCTGGGCCAGCAGCAAAGCCAGCGCTTGGGCGCGTATTTCCGCGAGCGCGGCTTGCAGTTCGAGGCGGTGTTGATCGGCAGCTTGAAGCGGCATCGGCAAACCTGGGAAGGCATTCACCAAGGCTTGGGTGCGCCCGAGGTGTCACCTTCGGTCTGGCCGGGCTTGAATGAGTACGACAGCCATGCGGTGATCCACACCATCCACCCTGAACCACTGGACAAACCCGACACGCCAGAGCGCTACAAGCACCATTTCGGTTTGCTGCGCAAAGGCCTGCATGCATGGATGCATGGGCAAGTGCAACCACAGGGCATGCCGTCGTTCAGCGACTTTGTGCAAGGCATCCAAGACGCGATGGCGCATGTGCGGGCGCAGCACAGCGGTGACGTGCTGATGGTCTCCAGCGGCGGGCCGATTTCAACCGCGGTGGGCACCCTGCTGGGGGCGCCGCCCGAGAGCATGGTCGAGATGAACATGCGGATTCGCAACACCGCGGTCAGTGAATTGGTGTTCAACCCCAAGCGCCATTCGCTGGTGAGCTTCAACACGATCAACCACCTGGACGCCGCGGCTTACCGCGACTGGGTGACCTTCACCTAAATGAGCGGCTCGAAGCGGGCGATTTCTTGGATCAGTTTGGCCAGTTGCACGCCCACCGCATGCAACACGGCTTGACCTTTGTCGGCAGTGGCCGCGGCGGCGTTGCCCGCCGCGCCATGCGGGTTGTAGTCTTGCATGTGCCAGCCGAGTTTGGCGCTTTTGCCGTCACCCAACAACTCGAAGGCCTGGGCGCGTTGCTCAGCGGCTGAGCCAAAAGCTTGCGCCTCGGTCATGCGCACCTTGTGTGGCGCGATGGCCAACATCAACGAGGTTTCCATGTCGCCGCCATGCACCCCAAAGCGCTGCTCGTGCGCGTCAAACGCTGTCATCGCTTCGCCCAAAGGCAGTTGGTACCAGTTGCTGCTGAACACGGTCAATCCCGCGTGACCGCGCAACTCACGCGCTGCCAGGTCCATCAAACCGACATGGCCGCCGTGCGCGTTGAACAGCAGCAGTTTTTTCACGCCCACGCGCGCCACCGACTCACCCAGGCTGCACCACTGCTCGATCACCGCCGAGGGCGAGTGACTGAGGGTGCCGTCATACGCCATGTGCTCGCTGCTCAGGCCCACGCTTTGGGTTGGCAAGACCAGCACCTGGTCGGCAGGTTGCAAATGCAACAAAGCAGCCTCGACCATGGCGTTGACCAAATCGGTGTCGACCGACAGGGGCAGGTGCGGGCCGTGTTGCTCGGTCGCGCCCAAAGGCAAGACCGCGACCGCGCTGGACGCGTCGAGTTCGGCGAAATCGGTGGTGTTGCAATCGGCCCAGTGGCGTGGAAAAACCTTCATGCACATCATCTTAAGCGCTTGGGTAACATGGACCGCATGTCAGCCCTCCGCCACCGCTTCACCCGCTTTGTTCAACTCAGTTTGTGCTCGCTGGGCCTGGGCATGGCCCCCCTGTGGGCGCAAGGCCTGCCCTCGGCCGTGGTCACCACGCCGCAAGTGCGTGCCGAGTTGGTGGCCCACGCGCCACAAGGCGTGCAAGCCGGTCAGCCCTTGATGCTGGGCTTGCTGCTGCAGCACCAGCCCGGCTGGCACACCTATTGGCTCAACCCAGGCGACAGCGGTTTGGCCACACAACTTCAATGGCAGCTTGCCCAAGGCTTGGAGGCTGGTCCCACGGTCTGGCCGCGCCCGGGCATGATTCCCGTGGCCAACATGGTCAACCACGGCTTTGAGGGGCAGGTGTTGTTGGGCTCTTCGGTCCAGGTCATGCCGTCGGTGGCCAACGCGTCTGAGCTTGAATTGCGGTTGCAAGCAGAGTGGCTGGTTTGCAAAGAGGAATGCATTCCGCAAAGCGGCCAATTCGTCTTGCAGCTACCCACGCGCAGCAGCACCGCGGCACACGCGGGGCTGTTTGACGCTTTGCTGGCGCAACAGCCCCAAAGCTTGCCTGCCCAAACCGCCACGCTCATGCCCACGGCCTTACAGGTGCGCGTCGCAGGCCTGCCCGCTGCGGTGCAAGGCCGTGCCCTGAAAGCCTATGCCCAAACACCCGAGGTGTTGGCCAGCGGCTTGGGTCTGCGCCCGGAGATTGTCCTGGGCGAGTGGCAGGGCGACACCTGGCAGATGAACGCCCCTTGGCATGCGTTTCGCCACAGCGAACCGCGCGAACTCGGCTTGCTGCTGGTCGAAGAAACCAGCGGGCAGGCTTGGCAAGTGGCCCTGACGATCGCAGGTGACTGGGCCACGGTGCAAGCCAGTCAACCGGTGGCATCTGCCAGCCCCAGCTTGGCTGACAACGTGTCCGCCGCCAGCCCCCTGGCTTTTGTAGGGGCGGTCGTGGGCGCTTTGCTCGGCGGCTTGTTGCTCAATCTCATGCCCTGCGTGTTGCCCGTGTTGGCGATAAAGCTTTTGTCCTTGAGCCAGCCTTCGGTCACGCCCACCATGCGCCGCGGCATTGGCCTGGCCTACACCGCGGGTGTGTTGCTCAGCATGCTGGGTTTGGCGCTGCTGGTCATGGGCATGCGCGCAGCGGGTCAACAACTCGGCTGGGGCTTTCAGTTGCAGTCGCCCACGGTGGTGATTGGTTTGGCGGTGTTGTTCACCTTGATCGCCCTGAATTTGTTTGGCGTGGCGCATCTGCGCGGCGCTTGGGCCAGCGGTTTGGCGGCCCAGCTGGCGCGCCATCCCTTGGCTGATGCGCTGCTCTCAGGCGTGTTGGCGGTGGTGGTGGCCGCGCCTTGCACCGCGCCTTTCATGGGGGCCTCTGTGGGCTTGGCCTTCACCTTGCCTGCTTGGCAAGGCTTGTTGATTTTCATCAGCTTAGGCGCGGGTTTGGCACTGCCTTTCATGCTGGCCTGCTGGTGGCCAGCCCTGGCCGAGGCCTTGCCTCGCCCGGGCGCCTGGATGGTGGTGCTGCGCCAAGCGCTGGGCTTTCCGATGCTGGCCACCGTGGTCTGGTTGCTCTGGGTCTTGGGTCAACAAACCAGCATCGATGCCAGCGCGCTGATGCTCGCCGCCTTGGTGTTGTTCGCCGGTTTGGTCTGGGCTTGGGGGCTGGAGAGCCGTGCCCGTGTGTGGACCACCAGCCTGTTTGCACTGGCCCTGGCCTGGTTGTTGTGGGCCTGGGGGCCGGTATTGACGCGGGTCGACACCCCTGCAAGCGCCAACGCCTCCGCTGAGCAGAGCGCAACTTGGCAAGCCTGGTCAGCTGCCAAAGTGGAACAAGCTCTGCAAAACGGCCAACCGGTGTTCATCGACTTCACCGCCGCCTGGTGCGTGACCTGCCAGGTCAACAAACAAACCACCCTGCGTGACCCACAGGTGTTGCAAGCCTTTGCCGCGAAAAAAGTGCTGTTGCTGCGCGCCGATTGGACCCGCCAAGACCCCGCGATCAGCCAAGCCCTGGCGGCCCTGGGCAGAAGCGGTGTGCCGGTGTATGTGCTTTACGCCCCGGGCAAAGACCCCCAGTTGCTGTCGGAGTTGCTCAGCCCCACGGTCGTGCTCGCGGCCTTGGACCATTTGTGATTCTGGCTCAGGTAAACACCCAAGCCAAACCCCCTGTTTGCCCTGCCACAATAGCGGCATGACGACACCTTTACTCAACGACAGCTTCCTCAAAGCCTGCCTGCGTCAGGCCACCGACCACACCCCGGTTTGGCTGATGCGCCAAGCCGGCCGTTACCTGCCCGAGTACTGCGCCACCCGCGCCAAGGCGGGGAGTTTCATGGGTCTGGCCACCAATGTGAACTACGCCACCGAGGTCACCTTGCAGCCGCTCGAGCGCTATCCGCTGGATGCGGCGATTTTGTTCTCCGACATCCTGACCGTGCCCGACGCCATGGGTCTGGGCCTGTCGTTTGCCCAAGGCGAAGGCCCCAAGTTTGAGAAGGTCGTGCGCGACGAAGCCGCCGTGAATGCGCTGGCCGTGCCCGACATGCACAAGCTGCAATACGTGTTCGATGCGGTCAGCTCGATCCGCCAAGCCCTGAACGGCCGCGTGCCGCTGATTGGTTTCTCTGGCAGCCCCTGGACCCTGGCCTGTTACATGGTCGAAGGTGGCGGCTCGGACGACTACCGTTTGGTCAAAAGCCTGATGTATTCCCGCCCCGACCTGATGCACCGCATCTTGGCGATCAACGCTGACGCGGTGGCGCTCTACCTCAACATGCAAATCGAGGCCGGTGCGCAGGCCGTGATGGTGTTTGACAGTTGGGGCGGGGTGCTGGCCGACGGCGCTTTCCAAGCATTCAGCCTGGCTTATACCCGCCGGGTGCTGGCCCAACTCAAGCGCAGCCAAGACGGGGCAGTCATCCCGCGCATCGTGTTCACCAAGGGCGGCGGGCTGTGGCTGACCGAGATGGCCGAGCTCGACTGCGAGGTGCTGGGCCTGGACTGGACGGTCAATTTGGGCAAAGCCCGTGCCCAGCTGGGGGGAGCAGTCGGCGGCCCGGGCAAGGCCTTGCAAGGCAACATCGACCCGAATGTGCTGTTTGCCCCACCGGAGGCGATTGCCGCGCAGGTGCGTAGCGTGCTCGACAGCTTTGGTCGGCCCCACACCGACCCCAACACCAGCGGTCCGACCCAAATCTTCAACCTCGGCCATGGCATCAGTCAGTTCACCCCGCCCGAGCATGTCAGCGCCCTGGTAGAAGCGGTGCACAGCCACTCGAAAAAACTGCGTCAATCCAACTGAGTAAACCGAATTTTGACCTTTTGTAGTACAGGGGAATCTGCAGTTATGCACAAAATTTTGGTGAACGCTCAACTTAGGGATTAATCTTTCAAAATAATTTTGCCCGCTTTGTTCGCTTGTAACTCTTTGATTCATAACAAAACAAACCCGTGCTGATTTTTCAGGCATTGTGTCCAAAACCCTGTGTATTCGGGCTTTGAGACCCAGTCTGACAAGCTGTCAACAAAGTTATCCACAGAAATATGGGATGACCTCCAATCTCCCTTGCCAATCAATCACTTAGCGTTCTTTATGAAGATTTACCTGAGTTTCACGGCGCAAATAGGGGCTTGACAGATTGAAAGATATCTCAGTTTTGCTCCCCACCCCGGCTCACAGCGGCTTGACCGGGCCCTTGAGCTACCAGCACACCCAAGACCTGGCCACAGGCACCTTGGTACGGGTGCCCCTGGGGCAGCGCGAGTGTTTGGGTTTGGTTTGGCACGCACCCAGCCCTGACAGCGCCGAGCCCTTGGCCGACAAGTCCCGGGTGCTGCGCCCGGTGACCGAGGTGCTTGACTGCCTGGCGCCGCTGTCAGCAGATTGGCTGCACCTGGTGGCTTTTGCCGCCCACTATTACCAACGCGCTTTGGGCGAATTCTCCTTGGCCTGCTTGCCACCTCAGCTGCGCGAGGTCAGCCAAGCGCAACTCGCCCGCAAGCTGAAAAAGCGCGGTCAAACCACCGATACCCCAGGTGAGCTCTGCCCGCCCCTGCCCACGCCCACACCCGAACAGGCTCAGGTGCTGGCCCGCTTGGCGCAAGACTGTGGCCCGTTTGTACTGCACGGCAGCACCGGCAGTGGCAAAACCGAGGTGTATTTGCGCCGCGCCGCCGAGGTCTTGGCACGCGACCCGGCTGCGCAAGTGCTGATGCTGGTGCCCGAGATCAACCTGACCCCGCAGCTGGAAGAACGGGTGCGCCAGCGTTTTTCCGCGCTCGGCAATGCAGCGATCGTCAGCATGCACAGTGGCATGACGCCTGCGCAACGCTTGAACAGCTGGCTGTCGGCGCACACCGGGCAAGCGCGGCTGGTGTTGGGCACCCGCATGGCGGTGCTGGCCTCGGTGCCGCATTTGCAATTGATCGTGGTCGATGAAGAGCACGACCCGAGCTACAAACAACAAGAAGGTGCGCGTTACTCCGCCCGCGACCTGGCGGTTTACCGTGGCCAGCGCGAAGGCGCGCAAGTCATCCTCGGCTCGGCCACGCCGTCTTTGGAGAGTTGGCACCACAGCCGCGACCCGATCGCAGGCGAGCCCACACCGCGCTACCAACGCCTGCGCATGCCCAGCCGGGTGGGTGACGCCATGCTGCCCGCGCTGCGCCGGGTGGACATGAACAAACAACCGCGGCAAACCCTGGTGTCGGCACCCCTGTTGGCTGCCATGCGTGAACGTTTGGGCCGGCAAGAGCAGGTGCTGCTGCTGTTGAACCGCAGAGGCTATGCGCCGGTGCTGCACTGCGCGTCCTGCGGTTGGAAAAGCGAATGCCCGCATTGCAGCGCTTTTCGGGTGTTCCACAAAGCCGACCGCACCCTGCGCTGCCACCATTGCAGCTTGACGCAAGCCGTGCCGCGCGCCTGCCCGGGTTGCGGTAACCCAGACATTGGCTCGTTTGGCCACGGCACCGAGCGTCTGGAAGAGCATCTGGCCGAGCTGCTCGCCGACATGCAGCGCCCGGACGGCTCGCCGATGCGCATCGCCCGCATCGATGCCGACTCGACCCGCTTGAAGGGCGAGTTGGTGCGCCAGCTCGCCCAGGTGCATGACGGCGATGTCGATGTCTTGGTCGGCACGCAAATGGTGGCCAAGGGCCACGACTTTCGCCGCGTCACCCTCGTGGCGGCCCTGAACCCCGATGGCGCTTTGTTCTCGGCCGACTTTCGCGCCCCCGAGCGCTTGTTTGCTTTGTTGATGCAAGCCGCTGGCCGCGCCGGGCGTGATGCCTCGATGGCCAGCGAACAGCCTTGCGAGATCTGGGTGCAAACCTTCCACCCAGCACACCCGCTGTTTGAAACCTTGAAGCAACACGACTTCGCCGCCTTTGCCGACCAACAGCTGCGCGAGCGCGAGCAAGCGGGTTTGCCGCCTTTCAGCTTCCAAGCGCTGGTGCGGGCCGAGGCGCGCAGCCAAGCTGCCGCGCAAGACTTTTTGAATGCCGCGCGCAGCGCAGGTGAGGCCTGGCTGGCCGAGACGGGCATGTCCGTCACGGTCTACCCCGCGGTGCCCATGGCCATGCAGCGCGTGGCCAATGTCGAACGCGCGCAAATGCTGATCGAGTCGGGCTCGCGCCGCGCCTTGCAGCATTTCCTGCAGTCTTGGCAACCCGCCTTGCAAGCCGCGCGCAGCCAACACAAAACCGTGTTGCGCTGGGCGATCGATGTCGATCCTTTGGCGATATAGCCGCCACCATCTCGGCCGGCCAAACCCGCGCTCGTTAAGATCAACAGGTATACCGCCGTCACCGTTTACTTGCCCCCTATGTCCACTGACCTGAACCTACCGCAACTCGAAGCGGTTCACCATGTGCAAGGCCCTTGCCTGGTGCTGGCGGGTGCAGGCTCTGGCAAAACCCGGGTAATCACTCACAAGATCGGCCACCTGATCCAACTCGGCTTGGCCCCCGATCGGATAGCGGCCATCACCTTCACCAACAAAGCCGCGGCAGAAATGCGCGAACGCGCCAAGCAGTTGGTCGGGCGCGAAGCGCAAAAGGTGTTGATCTGCACCTTCCATGCGCTGGGTGTGCGCATGTTGCGGCAAAGCGGTGAAGCCCTGGGCTTGAAGAAAAACTTCAGCATCATGGACACGGACGACGTCACCTCGATCTTGAAAGACGCGGGTGGCACCACCGACGCGGCCACCGCACGCCAATGGCAATGGGCGATCAGCTTATGGAAAAACCAAGGCTTGAATGCCGCCATGGCCGAGGCGCAAGCCAGCAACGACAACGAACGCATCACCGCGCGGATCATGGCGCGTTACGAAGAACGCTTGAGCGCTTACCAAAGCGTGGACTTTGACGACCTGATCGGCTTGCCCTTGAAGTTGTTGCAGCAACACGCCGAGGTGCGCGAGCAGTGGCAAGCGCAAATGGGCCATGTGTTGCTCGACGAATACCAAGACACCAATGCCACACAATACGAGGTCTTGAAGCTGTTGGTTGGCGAACGCGCCCGCTTCACCGCGGTGGGCGATGATGACCAATCCATCTACGGCTGGCGTGGTGCCACCTTGGACAATTTGCAGCGCTTACCGCAAGACTTTCCCGCGCTGAAGGTGGTCAAGCTCGAGCAAAACTACCGCTCCACCTCTGCCATTTTGCAAGCGGCCAACAACGTGATCGGGCCCAACCCCAAGCTGTTTCCGAAAACACTTTTTTCAGAATTGGGCGCAGGCGAACCGTTGCGGGTGATCGACGCAGACAACGAGGAGCACGAGGCCGAGCGCCTGGTCAACCGCATCCAAAGCCTGCGGGCGGGCAATGACACCGGTGAAGGCGTGAGCCCATTCCGCGCTTGGAAAGACTTCGCGGTGCTCTACCGTGCCAACCACCAATCGCGCAGCTTAGAGAAGGCATTTCGGCAAGCCGCGATTCCCTACAAGGTCTCAGGCGGTCAAAGCTTTTTTGACCGCGCTGAAATCCGCGACCTGTGCGCTTGGCTGCGCTTGTGGGTGAACAACGACGACGACCCGGCGTTTTTGCGCTGTGTCACCACGCCCAAACGCGGCATTGGTCACACCAGCTTGCAAAAGCTCGGTGAGTTTGCCAACCAGTACCGCATCAGTTTGTTCGAGGCAGTGTTCAGCCATTCGCTGGGCGCGGCCTTGCCCACCAAAGCGGTGGACAGCTTGAAAGCCTTTGGCGACGAGATCAACGATGTGCAGTTCCGCGCCCGCCATACCCAAGGCAGCCAAGCTGCGCTGGCTTTGTTGACCCAGTGGCTCAAAGACATCGACTATGAAAAGCACCTCTACGACAACGAGGAGAGCGAAAAACTCGCGGCGGCCAAGTGGAGCAACGTGGTGGACTTCATCGACTGGATGGCCAAGCGCTGCGGCGGTGAGGTGGACGATACGGCAGGCGTGAGCTTGGTCAGCGAGTCCAAGAGCCTGTTGGATGTGGCGCAAACCATCGCCTTGTTGTCCACGCTGTCTGAGCGCGAGAAGGACCAGGACGTGGTCACCCTCTCCACCTTGCACGCGGCCAAAGGCTTGGAGTGGCCGCATGTGATGATGGCCGGGGTCAACGAGGGCTTGTTGCCTTTCAAGCCCGAGGAGGACGGCATGAGCTTGCAGCAAGATGCCTTGAACCTGACCCGCATTCAAGAAGAGCGGCGGCTGATGTATGTGGGCATCACCCGCGCCCAGCGCAGCCTGGTGGTGAGTTGGTGCCGCAAACGCAAAAAAGGCCGCGAGGTGGTGAGCAGCCTGCCCAGCCGTTTCATTGCCGAGATGGCCTTGGACCTGGCGACCACCAAAGAAGACCCGATGGCCAGGCTGCGGGCGTTGCGGGCCGAGTTTGCCAAGAAAGTGGAAGAGGAAAAGGCGCTGGAGAAGCCCTGAGCCGGCTTGGCGGGCAGCGGTGTCGAACCTGTTCGATCTGTCTGCGCAAGCCATTTGTTTTGTCATCAATGCCACATGTCAACCTTGAAAGCACACCCATGAAAACACCTGTCAACACTTTCAAACAAGCGCTGCAACAAGGCCAGGCGCAAATCGGTTTTTGGATGTGCATGGCAAGCGCCGAAGCTTCTGAAATATCTGCGCTGGCGGGTTTCGATTGGCTGGTGGTCGATGGCGAACACGCCACCAACGACCTGCGTAGCATCCAAACCCAGCTGCAAATCTTGAACGCCTACCCAAGCAGCCACCCGGTGGTGCGCCCGCCCGTGGGCGACACCGCGCTGATCAAACAATACCTCGACTTGGGTGCCACCACCCTGCTGGTGCCGATGGTCGACACCCCTGCACAAGCAGCGCAATTGGTGCAAGCCTGTCGCTACCCGCAAGCCGATGGCCAAGGCGGCGTGCGAGGCATGGCTGGCGCACGGGCGTCGCGTTGGGGCCATGTCGAGGACTATTTCACCGCAGCGAATGCGCAGGTGTGTTTGCTGGTGCAGGTGGAGACAATGCAAGGCATGAACAACCTAGACACGATCGCTGCGACACCAGGCGTCGATGGCGTGTTCTTGGGGCCTGCCGATTTGTCCGCCGCCATGGGGTATGTGGGGCAACCCAGCCACCCTGCTGTGAAAGCCAGGATCGAGGACGGCATCCAACGCATCTTGAATGCGGGCAAAGCGCCTGGCGTGCTGGCGACCGAGCCCAGCCTGGCGCAGCACTACCTGGACTGCGGCGCCTTGTTCGTGGCGGTGGGCATCGATGTGCAGGTGTTGATGCGCCAAAGCCGTGATCTCGCGGGACTGTTCAAGGGCCGCGTCACAGCGAGCAAGGGCAACAGTGGAGCCTATTGAGACCTTGGCAGGCTTGGCTGATTCACAAGCCGATCACGCCGCCGTTCTTTTTGCGGATTGCCACGGTCGCTGAACGTGGCCGGTTTTCATCCACATAGTCTGGCCAGTTGGAATATTTAGACGGTTCTTTCGGGTCGCTGCGGTCGCTGGGTGACTCACCCGGGTGCTGAATGCAGATGAACATCGTGGTGCCATCTGGGGTGAAACTCACCCCGGTCACCTCGCAGTTGACAGGGCCGGTGAAAAACCGCCGCACTTCGCCGCTGGCCAAGTCACAGGCCAGCATTTGGTTATTGCCGATGCGCTCGAACTCACCGCGCTGGAGTTGGCTGCTGTGCACATCGGTTTGAATCCACAGCAAGCCGCCGGGTCCAAAGCTGATGCCGTCGGGGCAACCAAAGATGTCGCCTCGGATGTTGCCTCTGGCCTCGGCCCGTTGGTTGGCCGGGTCACCGGCGAGCAGCAAATGGTTCCAGGTCATGCGCAGGCCATCGAAGTCACCCTGGTCTTTCCAGCGGATGATCTGCCCCATGGTGTTTTTGGCGCGGGGGTTGGCTGCGTCCACGCCTGGTTTACCTGGTTCACCGCGCTGGCTGTTGTTGGTCAAGGTGCAATACACCCAGCCGTTGGCCGGGTCGATGGTCAGCCACTCGGGACGGTCCATTTTGGTGGCGCCTAAGGCATCACTGGCTTGGCGCGCCTTGATCAACACCTCGGCCTGGTCGGCAAAACCGTTGGCCGCCGTGAGTGGCCCCTGGCCATGCACCAGCGGCAGCCATTGGCCTGTGCCATCGGCATCAAAGCGTGCGACATGCAACATGCCATGGTCCAAGAGTTCGCGGTTGGCTTTGGCGCCACCGGCTTGGATCTTGTCTCGGCTGACAAATTTGTAGATGTACTCGAAGCGGGCATCCTCGCCCGAATACACCACGGCGCGGCCGTCTTTGGTTTGAGCCACCCAGGCGCCTTCGTGGGCGGCACGCCCGAGTGCCGTGCGTTTGATCGGGGTGCTGGTTGGGTCCATCGGATCGACCTCGACCACCCAGCCAAATCGGTTGGGCTCGTTCGGGTGCAATTCGGCGTTGAAGCGCGGGTCGTGTGCTTCCCACTGGCTGTGGCTTTTGGCGCGCAGGCCCCAGCGTTTGTGGTGCGCTGAAGCTTGGTTGCCTGCCGAGAAATAGTTGGCCCAGTTTTCTTCGCCCGACAAGTAGGTGCCCCATGGGGTCATGCTGCTTGCGCAGTTGTTCAAGGTGCCCAGCACGCGCTGGCCTTCGGGGTCGGCTGCGGTGCGCATCAAGGCGTGGCCAGCGGCGGGGCCACCCACCGAAAACGGCGAGCTGGCGGTGAGGCGCCGGGCGTAGCGAGATGGGTGCACCATGTCCCAGCCCTTGGGTCCGAGTTTGACTTCGACAACCGAGATGCCGTGGGCGTTTTGCGCCTTTTGCACTTTGGCAGCGGTCATGGGCAAAAAGCCATCGGGGAACAGCAAGCCCTCGTCAATGTACTCGTGGTTGATGGCGAGCAAGCCGTGTGTCGAGCTGCCTTGCAATGGAAAAAACACCAAACCATCGTGGTGCATACCGATTTGCACCGCTTGGTCCTCGGCGCTGTTGCCAGCGTCCGGACGGTAGGCAGGCATGTTCCCTTCGATGCCCACCGGCTCGCCCCAAGGTGCGAGCACCTTGGCCACATAGTCGGCCGGCAACCCAATGAAGTCGCCCATAACCGGCGCAATGGATTGGAAGCCGATCTTGCTGCTGGCAGCCGCTGCGCTGCCCAAGGGCGACAGGCTGGCGAGCAAGCCCAGCCATGCAGCAGCTTGCAAGCTTTGCCGCTTGGCCGGGTCGGACACTTGGTGGATGCTGGGGTTGCTGGAGGGGTTGCTGTCTTCCATCTGGGCAAAATCTTTGGCCATGGCGGTTCCACTTCAATTAAAAGAATATTTTGGCGTTTTTCAATGACCTTGTGGTGTCAGTTCCATACCCATGGGCTGTGTGCAAAGAAAAACCCCTGCGCTTTCGCACAGGGGTTGCTGTTTGAACAAGCCTGGACCAAGGCCAGCACCCGCTCTGGGTGCGTACTTTAGTCGCCGTTGAGGCTGACGAGGCGAATGACCACGACCAAGGTGGTGATCATCAGGCTGAATGCGACGATGCCACCAAGGTAGACCTTGGCCATTTTTTGTTTGGTTTGCGATGCAAGACTGTCTTTCATGGTCAACCTTTCTTGACAAGCACGTATGTAAAAACAAATTGACGACCAGTCTAGCAGAAGGCTCCGGCTTTGTCACACAAGGGTTTCCACGGATGGCTGGCCGGCGCTTGGCGATTCAAAGGCTCACAAAGACTCCAAAAAGGCCAGCAAGTCGCTGCGCTCTGTTTTGGGCAGAGCGACGAATTTATCCCTGGCTGGCTTGGCTTCACCGCCATGCCAAACAATCGCCTCTTGCAGATTGCGGGCGCGCCCGTCGTGCAAAAAAGAGGTGCTGGCGTTGACCTGCTTGGACAAACCAATGCCCCACAGAGGCGCGGTTCGCCAGTCAGAGCCGCCGGCTTTGAAGTCGGGGCGACCATCGGCCAGATCGGGGCCCATGTCATGCAGCAACAGGTCGGTGAACGGACGGATCTTGCGGTTAGCCAACTGCGGCAGGGCTTCAAATTTGCTTGTTTTCAGTTCGGGCACGTGGCAGGCCGCACAACCACTGTCGGTGAACAACTGCTCACCTCGCTTGACCTCGGGTTTGTCCCGGTGGCGTTGCACCGGTGCGTCTAAGGACAGCGCCCACAAGGTGATCGCGTCCAGCAGCTCGGGTCGCAATTCGGGTTTGTTATGCCGAATGGCTTGCAAACACTCTTTTTGAACCGCGGTGCAGTTGGGCTCGGGATACAAAGCGGAATTGATGCCGATGTCACTGCTGAAGGCGGCAGCGATTTGTTGGCGCACACTGGGCTGGTTGGCCTTCCAACCAAAGCGACCCAAGGCAGTTTGTTGCCCGATGTCGTCACGCACCTGGTTGGGCCGCCCATTCAAACCCATGGCCTTTTGCGCTTGTGCCAGCTTCAAAATATCTTTTTCACTGACCGCTTCGAGCAAGCCTACACCCATCATGGCTTGTGAATTGCGCAACGACAACATCGCTTTGTCAGCCAGTGGGCCGAAGTTGGTTTTCTCCACTCGCACCTTGGGCTGACGCAAAGCCAATTGCTCGCCATCCGGAAAGGTGAATGCATGGTTCACCCAATCGATGTAGATTTCTGCCTCGCCAGGGCGGACGTTGGGGTCGGTGCGGGTGACGATGTCGAACATCTGAATATCGGTGCCGTAGTGCGGCTCCGGCTTGGGGCCGCCATAGGGATCTTCGCCAGGCACGGAGACCCGCAACACATGCTGCACCGCCAAGCTCCCGCTGGCATCTATCGCACGACCGCGGCCAGCATTGACATGGCAAGCCGCACAATTGGCGGCCATGAACATCGGGCCCAAGCCCCACTCGCCGCCTGACGGCCCAGGCAAAGACAAGTCCCACACCAAAGGGATGGTCGGGTTGTTGACCGCGATCCAAAAATTGTTGAATACCTTCTCGCCGTTTTGAAACTGCTTGAGCTGCTTGGGGGTCAATCCGGCGATGGGTTGCTTGTAGACATCTTGAGGCAAAACCACCTTGGTGGCTTTCGCGGTTTGTGGAGTCACCATGGTGGGGCCCAAGGCCAAGGAAATGGCCATCACACAAGTCAAGATTTTTTTCACAGCAGTTCTCCATGGATGGCCGGCAATGGCAGCCCTTGTATGTATTTTGACAGCCTATGCCCCCTGCTGACTTGACCAAGCTCAAATGCCCTGCCGCTGCCAACCAGGCGGTACGCTTTAAAAGGCGGCCTGCGAGGCCGACGCACTGACGGCCAAGGCAAAGGGCGCGGCCCTCGAACCCACCGGTCATCAAGTGTTCACACGGCTGATCTACAACTCAGAAGATTTCATGGAGGATGACCTTGAACCAGCCGCCTGTGATCTGCACGCAACGAAATGAAGGGTCTTTGAGAGTTGACCAGCAGCTTGCGGATCATGACAACGCCATGACTGAATTTCACATCCTCAGCGAAGCTGTTGGCAATCGAAAACTGGCTTATTCACGCTTGGGTGAGCTCAGCGCAAAACACATCTTCGTCTGTTTGCCGGGGTTGCTGGAAACGCGCGAAAGTTTTGATGCATTGCTTCAGACGACGAAACCCTATGAAGAATGCTGCTGGCTCAGTCTTGACTACTGCGGCAGGGGTGGCTCTGATCCACTCCCTGCAACATCGGCTTATTCATTCACTCAATACCTGGCTGATACAAAGGCCTTGATTGAATCTCTGGTCTTCTCCCAGAAAACAGACCAGAAAACAAAAAAACTTCACCTGATTGGCACCAGCATGGGCGGCATCCTCGCCTTGTACCTGGCCAACCGCCTCGAACACAAAGTCGACAGCCTGATCATCAATGACATTGGTTTGAACCTGCACTGGTCTGCTTTGGTTTCTCTTTACCAACGTATTGATGAATCCAAAGTACAACTCAAGCAACTGAAGCTTGATCCCAGGGCGGTCGAGGCGGTTCGAGGCAGGGCTCATTTTGATTTGCCCTGTGAATTCGATTTGCTTGGAATGAAGTTTCAATCCTTGCTGAAAAACCACAAGGCTCGAGTTGTGCTGGTGCACAACGCCCACAGCCCGATCTGCTCCTTGGAGATTGCTGAACAATCGCAAAAACAATGCCCACACATCAGAGTTTGGACGCTTGAGCGACACGGACATCCTGCACTTTGGGACGAGAGCATCACCATCAAGCTGATGCACTTGCTGCGGATCAAACCGAAATCACCTGAAGATATTGAATCAGCAACAACGCCTGCTCAGACCGACACTTTGATTGATCGTGAAGTTCTCAGCCCTGAAATGGTGGACATATTCATCAAAACCAGCCAAATTTATTTGGCACCCAGTGCTGTCAAAACATCCCGATGGTTCATTGTCTTGGCTGACCGACTGATGTTTTGGAAGCGGTCCTTTTCTTGACAGGGCTGGGAATAACTTTTAAATTGTTTTTTTTCGCATCAAGTCAATCGAGGTAGATATGCAAATAGCATCTTTTGTAGGGCAAAAAGGGGGGGTTGGCAAAAGTACCCTGGCAAGGGTGCTTGCAGTCGCCGCAGTTCGACAGGGGCACAGTGTTTTGCTGGCGGATTTCGATCTTGAGCAACTGTCTTGCATCGAATGGAGCGCGACACGTTTGCGCAACGGCATCGAACCGGATGTCGAGGCACGCGCGTTTAAGAGCCTCAAAAAATTACGCAAAACAGTCGAGGGTTTTGATTTGGTGGTGGTTGATACCCGCGGCTTGGCCGATGAACTCACCACAGATATCAGTCAAGAAAGCGATGTTGTCTTTCTCCCAACTGGCACCTCTATGGATGACCTGCGACCCACCTTGGGCTTGGCCAGAAGACTGTCAAAAACCCGCAAAGTAGGCAACAAAATTGTCTTGGTCTTGTCAAAAGTAGGCCGCTCTGAGCGCCTGCTCGAAGTCGCCAAAGAAACCATCGCCGATGCTGGTTTTGATGTGTTGGACAGCATCTGGCCAGAAAGAGACGGGTTTCAAGCAGACTTGGACATCGGCAAAGTTGGCAGTGAATCGCACAACCCCTTTTTGCGCGAAGCCGCTGAAACGATTGAGGCCGATCTGCTTTATCTGGCATTCAAGGCCGGTTCATAGACACCCTGTTTATTTGTCTACCTCAGATGGCAGCCCCGTTTTGAGATGGTGGAATGTCTGCTGAATTGTGAATTCCAAAGTCTTCAAAATGCTTTGGTAATTGCGACACTGAATATAGTCGCTTTATTGTCTGATTCGCCCGAAATCTTTGCATACTTAATTGTTTTCTTCATTGAAGGTTAAGAGCTTTTTATGCCTCAGACTCTGAGGGCTCAATATCGTCAATATCATTAGCATCCATCATGGCCATTTCGGAATACTGCCTTGCATTCAGTTCATGCTTGTATGCACGAAGGGCATGCAAATCGCAGGTAACTTGGTCGTTGTTATCAAAGGCTTCTGCTGCTAATTCGTGCTGCTTTGATGCTTGCATTGAATGATAGGCCGCCATTCGATGCAGTTCGCTTGGGGTTTCAAATTCTTCTTGGTATTCTTCGACTAACTCAGAAAAGTTTTCGTTTGATTTATTTTCCATTTCCAGACTCCTTAGGTTAAGTTTTTTCAGACAGCATAAAAAGATTCAGTTGTCGTATTCAATAACATACGCTTTTTTGCAAGTAATAACTGTGCCCCGTTATGACTGGCAGTTGCTTGAAAGTAGGTATTAGCAGGTATCGTGAATTCTTCTCCCAGCCCAAACAACTGGCTTGCTTCATAGAATTCAAAAGCTACTTCGCCAGCTACGATCAGCCCAAGAACTCCAAAGCTTTGATAAAGCATGCCACTGCATTGATTGGGAAGCATTTCCCTAAAGATGGCTCTCATAAAACCGCGTTTTCGCAGGGAAGCGTTAAATTGAAGGGCCAGGGTTTCAATGGGAGTTACCGAAAAGTCCATGGTCAGCCTCCTATATAGATTCCTCTGTTGTAGATCACTTGTATGAAGGCTTTATGACCTTGGGCCTTTGCTGCAATTGCAAAGAATTTACTTTGATGCGGCGCTGTTCATGGTCAATAATTTGAGGCATGTGTTCTGCGCTATTTTTTTGTCATGATCAATGACTGGCTGATAAAAGGCGAGGGTGCTTGGACCAGCGCCGGGGACAGTGCTCGTCAGTTTTCCATTTGTTGATATGACAGTAAAGCCAGCTAACGCCATTGTTTGTTTAGAGCAGTCGATGACATAGTCAATTTGCTGTGTGCCATCTTGAATCGCCCCGAATTTCGTGGAGGCCAGTTTGTTTAAGTTAAAGCGATTATGTTTGATCTATTGGCAAGTTGCCGATAGTAGTTCTCCTCAGCCTCGGCCGGTGGAATATACCCAATCGGCTCAAGCAGTCGGATGTGATTGAACCAGTGCACCCATTGCAGGGTGGCCAGTTCCAGGGACTCCTTGGTCTTCCAAGGTGCCCGGCGGTGTATCAACTCAGCTTTGTAAAGCCCGTTGATTGTTTCTGCCAACGCGTTGTCGTAGCTATCGCCGCGGCTGCCAACGGAGGGCTCAATGCCAGCTTCTGCCAGTCTTTCGCTGTACCGGATTGACACATATTGCGAGCCCCGATCGGAGTGATGAACCAATGATTCATGGCGCTCAGGCTGGCGATCAAACAAGGCCTGCTCCAACGCATCCAATACAAAGTCAGTGCGCATAGAGCTGCTCACACGCCACCCCACAATTCTTCTGGCAAACACGTCGATGACAAACGCAACGAACAACCAGCCCTGCCAAGTGGAGACATACGTGAAGTCCGATACCCACAATTGATTTGGCCGGTCTGCTTTAAATTGCCGATTCACCAGATCCAAAGGGCAAGGCGCCGAGGTGTCGGGCTTTGTGGTGCGAATCACTTTGCCTCTGCGAACGCCACACAGCCCCTGAAGACGCATCAATCGTTCAACTGTGCAGCGTGCCACAGCAACCCCTTCACGGTTCATTTGTCTCCAAACTTTGTCGGCCCCATAAACTTGCCAGTTCGAATCCCTTACGCGTTTGATTTGCGGCATCAACGCCTCATCTCGTTTGGCCCGGATGGTTTGCAGCTCAGGCATGCGTGCACGCCGAGCATGAAGTCTGTAACCAGAAGGGGCAATTTGCAGCGCTTTGCAAATGGGCTCGACCCCAAAGGTGTCACGGTGTTGATCGACAAAGGCCCTCAAGACTTGATTCGGCGGTCGAGCTCCGCCTGGGCGAAAAACGCGCTGGCCAACTTCAAAATCTCATTGGATCTGCGCAACTCCCGGTTCTCTCGCTCCAAGGCCTTGAGTTGCTCGCGCTCAGTACTGGTCACACCCTCGCGAACACCCGAGTCCACTTCGGCCTTCTTGACCCATTCCAGCAAGGTCGGCGGCACACAGCCGACCT
>Ga0247832_1002054_pt1 | contig 32493 bp, 24 predicted proteins | sample LaCruzMarch2015__10_FD_192407 | JGI IMG/M metagenome (GOLD analysis project Ga0247832, IMG submission 192407) | Freshwater microbial communities from meromictic Lake La Cruz, Castile-La Mancha, Spain - LaCruzMarch2015_4m | ecosystem: Environmental > Aquatic > Freshwater > Lake | place: Spain... | reverse complement strand
TTTATGGGTAAGTCGTTGAAAAGTGGGGATTCGAGAGAAAAACGCGCCTGGGTCACATCTATATGTGGGGGTGAAAATCGACTTTTTGGATTTTTACGAAAATTCACCCTGTTTTCGGACAGGCCCTTTTTACATGCAACCCAAGCACGACGGCAAGCGCCTGCTCATCCACAAAAGCGGCCAGGACGTGACCGGGATGAATCGGCGCGGTATCGAGTGTGAAATTCCCGAAAGCATCCGTGCGGCCGCTCTGGCTCTGCCCTGTGATTTCCTGATGGATGGCGAAGCTGTCGGAGATGTTCTACATGCATTCGATCTCCTGGAACTCGACGCCGCCGATATCCGCCAGATTTCTTATCGCGATCGCCTCGTCAGGCTCCTGAACCTTCTTGCCACGGGGCAGCAGATCGGAATCGCATGGGTCGCGACGATTAGCGGACCGGCAGCCAAGCAGATGGTATTCCGCCAGCTTCGAAAGGACGGTGCCGAGGGGGTTGTCTTTAAGAGAATTCGCGCTCCGTATTCACCAGAGCGACCGGATTCAGGTGGCGACTACTTCAAATATACATTCGTACAACCGGCACCGGCAGTTTCCGCAACTGTGGAAAAACTGTCCTCGAACATTCTCACTTCAACAAAAAACACACTATGAACATCATCGAACAACCGGTCCCCCGCGTCCAAACTCCGCGTGGGATGCTTCTGCACTGCGGAGCTGAAATTGTCAGCCGAGCCAACCTCTTCGACGTGGCAACACCGCCGGGAACCCAGACATGGTATCCCCTCAGCCATCGTACGATCCTCCGGGAGGTCGAGTCCCAGCTCGAATCCAGCGGATTCACCATCCTTGAGGAAACCCACGCCCTCAGTCACGAAGGAGCCAGATATTTCGGTGTGATGTCGGTGAGCCTCCCCAGCCGTGAGCAGGCTGACTTCGGATGGATTGTCGGAATCCGCAACAGCCATGACATGACGTATCCAGCCGGCCTTGTAGCTGGCACGAGGGTTTTTGTCTGCGACAACCTTTCTTTCAGCGGGGAGGTGCGAATCAGCCGGAAACACACGCGCTTTGCGGAGCGGGACCTCCGGCACCTGACGGCGCGTGCTGTCGGCCAGCTCGGGGACAGGTTCCGATCGCTGGATCAGCGTGTCCTGGCCTACAAGGGGGAAAGCATCTCCGACACGCGAGCGCATGACGTCATTATCCGCGCCGTGGATTGTGCGGCAATTACCCCGGCCCAGATCCCTAGCGTGTTGGATCAATGGCGCAGGCCACCACACGAGGCATTCCAACCTCGAAATGCTTGGAGCCTGTTTAACGCCTTCACCGAGGTTCACAAAGGCGTCAATCCACATACGGCTCTACGGCGCGGCGAGGCACTCCACGGGCTATTCGACTCAGAAACCGGACTAGCCCTCGCGTCATGAGTAAACCGTTGTTCCCCCGGATTCAGGACATTCGCTTCGACTGCCGTGAGCGCCCGGCTCGTGCCACAGTGGCAACCCGGAAAGGGATCGTTCGAGTGGAGTGGTTGGAGGTCGCTGGCGACCGGTGTTGGTTTTCCAGTGGCACCGGGGACGCAAAGAGGGAGGCGGTTCCAGCGATCAAACGCATTGAACAGATGTGCCGGTCCATATGAGGAAGTAAAGGTTCATGGCCAGCCTGAGAATCGGCGTTGGCGTGGTAAAATATTCCCCAAGCCAAATCCTTGATCGCCATCTCTCGTATTCCGCGATCCGGTAGCCCGGCGGGTTAAACCCCTGCCGGGTTCTTTTATGCCCTGGGCAAGGGTGAATAGAGCCTTTTTGAATGGCCCGAAAGCCACCACGGGGTCACGGGCGGGCGGCAGGAGCGCGAAAGGGCAGAAGCCCGCAGGCGGTCGGGGCCGCCCGCCCACAACTCAGGAAACAAATACATGAATACGAATATCGAACGCTACGGATCCCGGTTTTGGGGGCTTTATAGCGAGGGCGAACTCCTCGCCGTTACAGTTTACAAGCGAGGAGCAATGCATTTGCAGCAAATCCTCCAAAACCATCCGGGGGCGAAGGAAGAAATGTCCAATGCGATAATAAAGGAGGAGACGAAATGAAGCCGACTTTGCCGCTGAGAATTGTTTTGAGCCGCGTCGGAGAGGCAACGCTTGAGGAATACGCCGCTTCCCGAATGGTTCTTGATACACCCCAGACAATCTATGATTTCTGGAATTCCGTCATCCATTCAAAACCGGATTTCGAGGCAGAGAAGGAGCACCTCATTGTCCTTCTCCTGGACACGAAACTTCGCCCCAAGGGATACCACATCGTCGCTATCGGATCGCTGAATGAGTGCGTGGCCCATCCCAGGGAAATCTTTCGTCCGGTGATTGTTGCCAGTGCCTACGCTTTTGTTCTGGCACACAACCACCCGAGCGGTGACCCATCGCCCTCTGAGGCTGACCGGCGTCTAACGGCAAAACTCCGCGAGGGAGCGGCACTCCTCCAAATCAACATTTTGGATCATGTGGTCATCGGCGGAAACGAGCCGTCACGTCTGCCCTACTTCAGCTTCCGGGATGCGGGATTGCTCTGAAACGCCAAACACCTGGATCATATCGGCCAACATGACTCCGCCTGTCGTTCGCCTGAATCATTGCATTGATGGCGAGCACGCCAAAAGCCCTCAAATCGCCAACCTCCGCGGATCGCCTCACAAGAGAGGGCATTGCCATGTGGGATGAACGATCAGCAGAAAATCGGGCGAAGCGATACGTGGCTTTCGCCACTCCTCTCTCGGACACATGAATCGGGATGGGGGAAGGGTAATGAACACTATCATCGCAATATTATTCCTCATCGCATTTGTGGCATTCTGGCTCTGGGTTTTCTGGGCTCCTCTCTGCATAATCTACCACACGATTATGCTTGCGGTATGTGCCGTCATTTGGATGGCTATCACAATCTTCGAGGCCATTCTTTGCGCCAGCAAAGCGATGATTCGTCTATTCTCTAGATAACCGTCGATGCGCGAGAGACATTCCAAGCATAGCTCTTCTCGCAGGATAACGCCTCGAACCTTGAGCGGCAGTGAGGCGGCGCAGCTGCTGGAAAACAGCCCATTTTCAAAAGACCAGAAGTTGTTCCTGCGCGCTCTGGAGGAGAGCGCACAGACGACCATGGATGAAATTTATGAAGACTGGGAAAGCAAGTCCCAGACGAAAATGTGACGTCCAATTGCCTCGTTCCGGTTGACCCCCACGCGATCACTCCAGATAAAACTCCATAGCCGCCCGCATTCCCCGTCGACTTTATTTACAAACATGGACAACACCGCGCAGGCCATCGCCGATATTTTGGCGCAGCTCCCCCCAGAACCCGCACTGCGGGCAGATTCGGATGAAAATGCACCTCCCACTCAACCGACCGGTAATCCTGGTATTATTTTTGCACATCAACGTTCCACTTTTTTCGAGCTCATCAAAACGTCCAGGGCTTTTGAGCGGGAAAACTGGTTCGCGCTGCCTGTCTTGCCCAGATGGCACACTTTGCTGGTCGGCAGTACTGGCACGGGAAAAAGCCACCTTGTGCGATCACTCGGTGCATTCCTCGGCTGGGAGACCTACACTCTTTGGGTGACCCGATGGATTATTTCTGGCGCTCGCGGCAAAGAAACCTGGCTTGAAGTTGGGAAGTGGCTCGCTGCACAAAACGGAAAGTGCATTCTATTTTTAGATGAACTCGACAAATTGCAGAACGATTCGAGCCTGTGGGGAACCCACCTGAGGACTGAGATCTTTGAGCTGCTTGATCGCGATCTTCCGGCGGGACTAGAGCTGGCTGATGCTGAAGGTGAGAGTTCATCTCTCGCGATGTGGGCAAAAGCTCAGAAAGTCCTTCGCTGCGATTGTTTGATTTTGGGAGCGGGAGCATTTCAGTCCCTGTGGGATTTTCGGCCTCAATCGCTGGGCTTCCGCGAGCCGTCAGCGGAAGAAGGCATCCCATCCCAGCAGGAGTTAAAATCCGTGATCCCGCCTGAGTTGGTGAACAGGTTCGGAAAAATCCTCGTGCTCCCGCCACTGATGGAGGCCGATTACCTCGCCATGAGCCACCGAACGGCAGAGGTCCTCCCCGGTGAACTCCGTAGAAAATTTCTCGAAATTGCCGAAAAAAAGTTGGCTGAGGCCATCCGTGAGGGGCGGGGTGCAAGATTTTGCGAGCAATGCGTCACGGAGGCGCTCCTTTCCGCTGCGGAAGAGGAAAGTACCGAGAAAGCCGGCGCTTCCCGCAAGAAAAGAATTTTGCATCGAAACTCAGTATCGACGACCGAAGAAGGGGCAGTGTAGGAGCCCCGGCACCACTCAATCGGGGTGAGGGGAAGAATCAACAGGGGAGGCGAATCGGCCTGTTAGCATACTTTTTTTAGCATACCGTGCTTTTCGGGAAACTGCCGCCCCCCGCCACCCCGCATAAACACAGGGTTGGGGTGGTCGGGCCGGCGAGATTCGAACTCGCGACCTCCTCGTCCCGAACGAGGCGCTCTACCAAGCTGAGCCACGGCCCGACAGTCAAAGTCCATCATCTCCGGTCGGCGGGCGAACGCAATCAGAATCTTTGAGGATTTTGTGGCGCGCGCGCATCTCCGAAAGTTGCAAAAGCGGGCTGCGCCTTGAGGGGGCTTGTTTGGAGTTCCGCCTTCAGGCGGTGCTTTTTAGGCTGCCTCCCCACTCGCCATCAGAACTCCGAACCCGGATGTTCTCCGCCTGACAGGCGTGCGACTTTCGGAGGGCGCCCTTGCGGCGGATCACGGGGAGACGACCGTGCAGGTTGCCGGGGCGGTGCGGGAATAAAACCGGCTGTCGTACATCGGGGAGATTTGGGCGGCCGGCCAGGCGAACGTTCCGGCTGCGGTGGCGCGTGCCAGGACGGAGGTCGTTGCGAGCCCGGCCGGAAACTCGTCGAAGAAGAGGGCGGTCCGGCTGTCGTACATCTCCGAGTGGGACAGGGAAGCCGTGCGAACGCCCTCCTCGTCGGGGACCTGGTAGAATTTCCCGAAGAGGGCAAGGCTGGGGTTCAGAACCTCGATGCCTGCGGGGAGGGGTGACTCGAGGGCGAGGAAGCTTTGCGGCCTGTCGGATTGGAAGCGGAAGGTGATGAGGATCTCGTCCCCGAGGCGGAACGGGGCTGCAGCGGAGCCGGTGCGGGCGGGATCGGTCATGTTTTTGACCATCCGGTCGAGGCGGAGGCCGTTCTGGACCGGCGCGATGTCGGAGTCCGCCAGCGCCCGGCGGGCGGCGAGAACAAAGGAGCCCCGGCCGGCGAGCCCGGAAATTTGCAAGCGGGCGGCATCCTGAAGCGGGCGCGGGCTCCACATCGCGGAGGCCAGGTTCGGGGACATGGCATCAGGAATCGGGCGTAGCGCTTTCGGCAGTGTGGCTGCGGGCTCGGCCTTCAGCAGGGACTGGAAGGCAAAGAGGAGCCAGAGGTTTTCCTGTGTCGACAGGGACGCTGACGATTCGAGCTGCTTCTCCAAGAGGGACCGGATCGCGGGGGTCGGGCTCACCGCATCCCGGGCGAGAAGGGCAAATGCCTGGGCGCGGACCGGCGAAGAAAATGTCTCGGGATCGAAGTCCTGCTGGCCGGGAACATCCGGCAGCTCGCCGGCGAGCATCTTCTGTTTTTCCGGATCTTTGCCCAGCTCATGAAATGCGAGGGCGAGCAGCGCCTTGCCTTCATGGGTCAGGCGATCGCGCGCAATGTACAGATCGTCGGCGGCTGCCTCCAGGCCATCGGACCCGCCCGAGGAGGCGGCGACAAAAAGGGCGAACGCGCGAAGGGTGGGGGATGTAGGGATCGTCCGCGCGACGACAGCCTGAAGAGCTGCGGAAAGCTCGTTGGACAGTCGCTCCGGCACCTCGATCCCCTGCTCCTCCGCGCGTGCGACCGCAAGGGCGGATTGGATCGTGACAAAGAGGTTCGATGTCGTGCCCATCGGCCAGTACGGGAGCGTTCCGTTCGGAAGGAGCGACGCCTCCATCGCCTGGAGCGAAGCGGCGATCGTGCGGCGGTAGTTGGCGTCGCGCCCGGGGTTGGCCGGGATCCACTTCAGGAGGTCGTTGAGCGCGGTGAAGGCAAGGATCCGGGACGACTGCTGCTCGAGGCATCCGTGCGGGTAGTCGAGGACGGCCGGGACGCCGAGAAGCTTGGCCAGGTAGGGTGACGTCGAGAGGGTCGTCTCAAACGTGCCGCGCGACCCCGCCCACGCGGCAGGGAAAAAATCTGAGGCCAGGAACGTCGGCCCCGACCAGGATCCGGAAACCGATTCGCTCACGGTGATCGTGCGGGGAAGGACCGGGAGCGTGACCTCGACGGCATCGGAATGGCCGCCGGGGGCGGAAACTCCGAAGCGGATCTTGGCTTCGCTGGCTGCCTCCGGCACGCGCGCGGGAAACCTCACGACCGCCGGCGCACCGTTTGCCGCAGCAACCGTCAGGGCATCGGGGCCGATAATCTCCAGGTCGGTGTGGCAGGTGACCGCGAGCCCGGCCGATGCGGCAAGCTTCTGGCGGGCAACCGCGCGAAGTTCGACCTCGTCGCCCTGCCGGAGGAACCGTGGCAGGGCGGGCTCGATCAAAAGGTTTTTTGTGACCTCAAACGTCGCGGAGGCCGAGCCAAACTGGCTGGCCGGCGACTGGGCGATCGCGATGACCCGGAAGCGGGTCAGGTTCTCCGGGGCGGTGGACTCGAACGAGACCTTGCCATCGGGGCCGGATTTCATCGACGGGTTCCAAAAGAGGATCGGCTTAAAATCTTTGCGCGTGAACCCGATATTCCCGAAGTCCTCGCCCCCGCCATCTCCGACCGTGAACCCCTTCTGTGTCAGCTGGTCCGGACGGATCCCGGAGACCAGCCCGCGCAGGGCGGGGGACGTGATGATGTTGAAGGAATTCGGCGGAAAAAAATCCGGCGCCAGCGACGGGAGTGACCACCCACCAAGCTCCAGGATCGCGTCGTCCACGGCATAGACGGTCACCTCGGCTCCGGCGACTGGCCGGCCGCCGCAGGTCACCGAGACGACTCCGGAGATCTTTTCGCGAGGCTCGTACGTTGCCTGGCTTGTTGACGGTTGCACATCCAATTCCTGCGCGGGGTTTTTGAGTGGGAATCCGGCGAATCCGAACATTTCCCCCGGGATCCCGTCCCGTCCACCCGGTCGGAGGATATACACCGATACCCAGGCATTTGGCCCGAATTCGCTGCGCGTGGGGATCTCGATCTTCGTGGCATTTCCCGGGATCTCGACGGTCCGGGAGTCGAGAATCCGATCGGTTTCGACCGTCACCCATGCGAGTCCGCCGGAGGGGGCCAGCACATCAAACGTCGCGTTCTGCCCGACAAGAACGGGATCCTTCGGCGGGATAACGGTCAGGGATTCATCGCTGCTTACCGGGAACTCCGACTCTCCCGGCCCGGTGACGACCGCCTCGGCGCTGACCGACATCCCGCCGGCCGCCGGTCCGACGACCAGAACATAGCGTCCGGGCTCGCGGGCCGGGAAATCCGCTGTGCCATCGGCCGGCACATTCCTGGCGGCCTTGGGCGTGAACTCGTCAAAATTCCGATACCGGTAAACGAATGGCGCGATCTGTTCCTTCACGGATTTTGTTTCGACGAGGAAGAGGGAGGCCGGAATGGTTTTAGGAACCGGTGAGCCTGACGTGCGCGAGACCGTGCGGGTATCAAATCGAATCATGCCATCCGGGGAGTCCTCGGCCTCTCGGACCCCGAGGGTGACCTCGTTCATGACGACGCATTCGGTGACCCCGCCGGTGAGCGTCTGCCCATCCGGTCCGGTGACATCGACCTGCCAGAGCGCCGTCGCGTTCGCGCGGTTGCCCGGATCGGGAAACCCGGCGGCACACGAGATCGTCGCCAGGCCATCACCGTTCAGGGCGGTCTCGCCCTCAACCACCGAGTCATAAACCGGGGGCTTTACGTTCTGTGAATAGAGGTCGACCTGCTCGAACCCGCCGTTGTCCTCGCTGTAGTAAAAATCTCCCTGATGATCGCTGAGCCAGGTCACCTTCCATCGGACGCGTGCGCCGGCGTTCGCGGCGCCGTGGAAATACCGGGAGGCGACGGCGATCGTCGATTCCGCTGGCCGGGTCGGCTCCACCAGGCCGCAATGCACTGAAAAGGGCGGGTTTCGGAACTCCTCGATTTGGAATGCCGCCGGGCTGCCGGCATCCGCCAAACCGAGCTTTGCGCGGACCCGGAACTCTCCCAGCGATCCCCCCGCCGGGGCGGTCCACGCCGCGTCCCATCCGCCGGAAGGATTGACCCGCGCCGAACCGGATGCGACGACCTCGTCCTGCCACGCCTTCGTGATTTCCCACGCGACCTGCTGACCGACTGGAATCGTGAGAGCGCCGGATTTTTTAACCCGCACGAATCCCTTGATTTTCAGCTCCTGCCCGGGCCGGTAGATCGGCCGGTCGGTCAGGATTTTCCCGAGCACCGAGGGCTGGGGGGAGAAATAGGTGGATCCGGATGGGAACTGACCGTCCGGCGAGGCCGGCCAGAGCGTCACCGTGCCATTCTGGGACGTTTCGAAATACGCTGCGGCCGCTGCCGCCGTCTGGGGAAACCGGACAAGCCCGTCCGCAGCGGTTTCGGACGAGGCAATTTCTAGGAGCTCCTGGGTGAGCAGCCGGAGGCGGACGCCCGCAGCCGGCTCGCCGGTCCCCATGGCGGCGGCGCGGATGGTGAGGTCGGTCGGGGAAAGCTTCTGGGTGAGAGCGAGCTCGCCAAACCAGATGAGCGCACGATTGGCGATCGTCCGTCCGTCCGCAGCGACCGCCTGGGCCTCGATGAGATACGGGCCGCCGAGCGGGGAGGCCGGGAGGTATTCGATTTTTCGGAGCTCCTCCTTGTCGCCGTCCACGGCCGGGAAGGACCCGGTGCCGACGACCGCCTGGCCGAGGGTGTCAACTGCCAACGGGGAGGGAAGCTCGCGATCCTGAGCCAGGGCGGCTTGGACGGAGGCGAGCTTTTCTGCGGGGACCTTGGCGAGCCGCCACGTCACCGGTCCGGTATTGCACTGGACGAGCGCAAACCGCAGCCCGAGCGCGGCGCGCTGGCGGAACTCGCCTGGAGGAAAAAGGATCGTGGGAGGCTTCGTTCGGAATGTTGCCCCCCAAACCGACGGGGCCGGCAGCGGAAATCCCCGGTCCCCGATCACGTCCTGGGAGACGGTCACCTGGTACCGGACCGACGTGTCAAAATTTCCGTCCACCAGAATGCTGTCGCCATCTTTCCGGAGCGAGAACCCGCCGAGCGGCGGCGTGATGGAGACGGCATTTTTTGTAAGCGGGGCATCTGCGAGGGAGGTTTTAAATTTGATTTCGATGTGCGGTTTACCGGTCGCCCAGTTGCGGGCGGCGACGAAGTCGATCGCGAGCGGGCGGGTGGTGCCGAGCGGAAAGACCCGCGGGTAAGGGAGAGTGCGCCCGGCGTGGGCATCGAAGACATTTTCGACGACGAGGTCGTAGGTCGCCCCGACGGGGAGCGGGTCGCGCGGGGTCGCGCGGATCGTGGTCGGTGTCGGGAGGCCCGGGTTCGCCGTGTCACTCCCGATCACGATCTGTGCCGGAAACCGTTTTCTCGTCGCGCGATCCTGGAACCAGATCCCCTCGGCCACGTCGTGGATCCGGACGGGGTAATTAAATTCCAGCGGAACCTGCGGGCTCGCATGAAGGTGGGAACGTTCTTCGCACCAGCTCGAGACCCGGAGGGGATCCGATTTCAAGGCGGCCCCCCATGCGGCGATCGGAATCGGGGAGCCGTCGATCGCCTGGAGGTCCTCGCGCAGCCGGACGCGATAGGTTTGCCCGGGGATCCGCGCTCCGGTCACCGTCCAATCTCCCTCGGCCGGGGACCTCCAAATAAAACTCGCGTCCAGCGGCGGCCAGATCGTGATCGGAGCCTGGGCGGATTCCTGGTCGATCACGTCTGCCCCAACGATGTCGGTCGGAAACGAGAGGCTGAATGTTGCGAACGGCTCGATTTTTCCATCGGCCGGCGAGATGCTGACCCCGTCAACGTCCGGCGCATCGCAGAACAGTCGGGGATCATCCGGCAGCACAAATGCCGGAGGCGCAGGGAGCGGGGAGGCGGCCGGCAGCGGGCCGGGTGGCTTCGGCGGAGGCGGCTGCATCGCCTGCGCAGATGCGCACAGGAAAAGCAGCGCCAGGAGGCCCCTTTTCATTTTGCCCCCGCTTTCTTCGCCGCGTCGGCAGCTTCGTTCGGTTGCCCGAGCCGGGTATGGCAGGCGGCTTTTAATTTCCAGGCCTCCGGAGTAGATCCCGCCGCCAGCGAGCGGTTCGCAAAGTCGAGGGCCAGGGGAAACTGGGACCGCTCGAATGCCATCTGCCCGAGGCCAGTCATGACATCGCAGACGATTGCCTTCGGGGCCTTCAGGGTTTCCAGGCGGTTGGCGTGCGCGGCGGCGGCAGCAAAATTTCCGAGCCGCAGGCTGATGGCGACCGCCAGGTGGAGGGCGGGAATCTTCGATGGGGAGGCGGCCAGCACGGCATCGATATCATCCGACGCGAGCAGGTTTTGCCCCGCAAAGCAGAGCCAGCCCGCGCGGTCGGTCAGGGCCTGCAGATCCGATGGATTGGCGGCGAGCGCAGCATCGGCCAGAAGCAATCCGTCGAGGGCTTCCGGAGATTCGGCTGGAGCCGTGACGTCCACGCGAAGATCGCTGCGGGCCTTCCCGGCATCAAGGGCGCGCTCCCCAACACGGGCGCGGGCGGACAGGGTTTTTGCGGAGGCCGAATCCGGCCAGATCGTAAGCCCGGCATCGGCCGATTTCCGCGCGCGGGCATCCATCCCGCCGGACAGCCAGCAGAATCCCAGGCGCAGATCGCGCCCGGGCGAAGGGGGGAGCTTTTCCAGGACCGCGATGTCCGCGAGGGCTTTTTCGAGTCGCTCGAACGCAGGCCGCTCGGCCTGCACCCGGCGACCGTCGGGATCGAGCGAGGCGGCCCGCCGGAAATCCGCCAGCGCCTGGCGAGGATCCTCCAGCGCCAGCCGCGCCTGCGCCCGATCAAGGAGGAGTTCAGGGCCGGCGTGCTTTGCGATCAGAGGCTCGAGGACCTTGACCTGCTCGGCGGGCAATCCCGCCTGGCGGAGATAGCCGGCAAGCAGGATCGCCGAGCTGCGGTCCTCCGGTGCAGACATGAGCCGCTGCCTCAAGACCTGCAACGACCCATCGACATTCTTGTCGCGACGCCACAAAATCTCCGCCTCGGAGCGCGCGGAAAACCCGGCGTCCGAAACCGCCCGCAGCGACTCGCTGGCACGATCGTAATCGCAAACCGCCAGCCACAGGGTGACCAGGTTCTGGAGGGCATTCTGGTCGGCCGGATGCGCGTCGGTCCAGCGCCGCAGGAGCTCGATCTGCGCGTGCGGGTCGCTGTCGGCCGCCGCCAGCGCGAGCTGCTCGGCCAGATCCCCGCGCAGCACGGCGAGGGAAAAGAGAAAGGTTATGATCGCAACCGGCACTCGCATAAGGAGAGGTTTAAAGTGGATTCCGCTTTTGAGCCAGCAGCAGCCTGATGAGCCGTGCTGCTTGCGGCCATTCCCAAGGTCCGGTGTTTCACCCTTGAGCGGCGGGCTTCAACGGAGGAGCTAGGCCGCCGCTTTGGGCGCTGCGAAGCCAAGGGCGAGGAGCGACATCCCGCTGAAGAGCGAGTTGATGCCGAAGAGGAGGCCGAGGACGAACGTGGAGTCGGCGGGCCAGCGGTTATAAACCATGATGCCGAGCACGAGGGCGGCGATGCCGTTGATGAGCGTCCAGACCCACCCGGCATTGCCGCGGAGCTGGATGGCTCCGACGATCGTGAAGACCCCCTCGACCGCAAGGTAGATCGCCAGGATGAGCGTGATGATCGCGACGCTGGAGCCAATGCACTGGAGGAGGATGATGCCGGCCGCGATGCGGATGACACCGGAGAGGCCTTCAAGGACGCGGTGTCCGGAGTGCTTGCCGAAGATCGCGAGGAAGAGGGCGATGACGCCGCTCACGAGGGCAAAGATCCCGAGCAACTGAGCGATGACGAGCGAGAAGAGGAGCGGGCTGCCCATCGCCATAAAGCCGACAAAGATCGAGAGAAGTCCGCCGGCGATCAGCCATCCTTTGCTGGCGGCGATGGGATGCGGGGCGGGTGAGGGAGAGGCTTCGGTTGTCATAGTTGCGAGCCTGTTTACCAGCCGGTCTTGCCCGCGTCACGAAGAACCTTCCTCAGACTTTAACACGCTCGATCTCGGCTCCGAGGCCGTTGAGCTTCTCATCGATCGACTCGTACCCGCGGTCGATGTGGTACACCCGGTTCACCTCGGTGATCCCGTCCGCCTGGAGTCCGGCGAGCACCAGCGCCGCGGAGGCGCGGAGATCGCTGGCCATTACCGGAGCCCCGCCCAGGGCGGCCACGCCGTGGATGATTGCCGTTGGCCCCTGAAGCTCGATGTTGGCGCCCATGCGCTTGAGCTCGGCGACGTGCATGAACCGCTGGGGAAAGACGTTGTCCGTCACCACGCTGATCCCGTCGGTTGTGGTGAGGAGCGCGCACATCTGGGCCTGCATGTCGGTGGGAAATCCGGGGTAGGGGAGGGCGTCGAGCTTGAGCGGACGCCGGGCACCATTCGGGCGGAGCGTGATTTTTGTCGCTTCCGTCTCGATGAGAAACCCGGCCTGAGTCAGCGGTTCGATGACGGCGCGAAGATGTTCCGGCTGCACCCGAGTGAGCGTGACCCCATCCCCGCAGATGGCGGCTGCGGCAAGAAATGTGCCGGCTTCGATGCGGTCGGGAATGACCTCGTGCTCGGCCCCATGCAGCTCTTTGACCCCCTCGATAATAATCCGCCGGGTTCCGGCCCCCTCGATCTTCGCCCCCATGGCGATGAGAAAATTTGCGAGGTCGACGACCTCCGGCTCCTCGGCAGCCCCGTCGATCACGGTCGTCCCGTCGGCCAGGACGGCGGCCATCATGACGTTGTCGGTTCCGAGCACGGTGGAGCCGAATTTTCCGCGCAGGTTGATCATGGCGCCCTTGAGCTCCGGGGCGAGGACCTTGACGTTGCCGGACTGGACGCGAACCGCAGCGCCGAGCGCCTCAAAGCCTTTCAGGTGGAGGTCAATCGGCCGGTCGCCGATGATGCAGCCGCCGGGCAGCGAGACCGTCGCCTCCTTCTCGCGGCCGAGCAATGGTCCCAGAATGCACACCGAGGCGCGCATCTTCCGCACGATGTCGTACGGGGCGTCGGTGATCACGCTTTCCGCCTTGATCTTCACGACCCCGCTCGCGCGCTCGACCTCGCAGCCCAGCTCGCTGAGGATTGTCAGCATGTAGTGGATGTCGCTCAGGTCGGGCACTCTCGAAATCACGCAGGGTTCCTTCGTGAGGAGCGTGGCGGCCAGGATCGGGAGCGCTGAATTTTTTGAGCCGCTGATTTTGACGGAGCCGCTGAGCCGGCGGCCCCCGTGAACGAGAATTTTATCCATGTCTGGCGATGATGAACCTTTCGATCTGTTGATAGTCCTGGTGTGCCGAGATGTCCCGAAAATTGTGGTGCTGGAGGATTTTGCAGACGGCCGGGGCTTGATCGTGCCCGATCTCAAGGGCGAGCATCCCGCCCGGGGCGAGCTTGTGAGTGGCTTCTCCGGCGAGCCTGCGGATCAGGTCGAGCCCGTCCGGCCCGCCATCGAGCGCCATCGCCGGGTCATGTTGGACCTCGCGGGAGAGGCCGTCCAGATCACCTGCGGGAATGTAGGGCAGGTTGGCGACGATGGCGTCTGCTATCCCGGAAAATCCTGCGAGGAGGTCGGAGCTGAGAAGGTCAACCCGTTCGGCGAGCCCGTGGCGGGCCGCATTCTCGCGGGCGAGCGTCAGCGCCTCCAGCGAGGCGTCTCCTCCAAAAACGCGGGCCTCCGGGCGCTTCAGGGCCAGCGTCAATGCAATCACGCCGCTGCCGGTTCCGATGTCCCAGAGCACGTTCCAAGCAGGATCCTTCAGGACCAGCTCGACGAGCTGCTCGGTCTCCGGCCGCGGGATCAGCGCCCGGGCGTCGGTCGCGAACGTCCAATCTAAAAACTCCACGGTCCCGAGCAGGTGCTGAAGCGGGACCCCTTCGGACCGGCGGCGAACCAAGTCGCGAAGAGGCGCACGCTCGACCTCGCCCAGCGGACGCTCGAATTCCAGGTAGAGGTCGATCCGCTTTTTTTTGCCGAGCACATGGGCCAGGAGGTGCTCGGCATTCAGGCGCGGGCTCGCGATATCCTGCTTGCGCAGGTACTCGGTCGCGGCGGTCAGTACTTCAAGGACGGTCATGTCGGGTTCCAGAATTGTTGATCTTACCCGAACCGCAGCCGGGGGATGTAGAAATATTTTCATCCCATGCTGGAAAGCGGCGCATCTCTCAAAGTTGCAAAAACGGGCTCCGCCTTGAGGGATCTTGTTTGGAGTTCCGCCTTCAGGCGGTGCTTTTTTGGCTGCCGCCTGACTCGCCAGCCGCCTGAAGGCGGAACTCCGAACCCGGAAGCCCTCCGCCTGACAGACGTGCAACTTTCGGGATGCGCCCGCTGGAAAGCAGTCTCCTGGAGGCCCTCTGCGTCACCTTTTGCCGGGATCGCCCCCCTCCGCTCCGGTGAGCTGACGCAGGATCTGCCGGGCTTGTGGGTGCCCGGGCGAAATCTCGAGGGCTTTTCTGGCGGATTCGGCGGCTTTTGGAAGGTTCTTCATCCGGAGATGGATCGTGGCCAGAGCGAAGGCCGGGTTCGGGGATTCCGGCAGGAGGGCTTGCGCCGTTTCGAGCGCGGAGACGGACGCGTTCATGTCCCCATAGCCGGCTTCGGCAAGACCGAGGTTATACCACGCGCGCCCGAAATCCGGGGAGAGCGAGACGGTGGTGCGCAGGAGCTCCAGCGACCGTTTGGAGTTCCCGAGCTCGGCTTCCAGCAGGGCGAGCAAGTAGGCGGTATCCGGGTTGCGCGGGTCTTCGGCCAGCGCCTTGTCGAAGAGCTCCTTCGCTTTTGGCAGGTTCCCGGATTGATACATCAGCTGAGCGGTCTGCTGGAACATCCCGGATGAAGGATCCTTGGAGGAGGCAAAGGCCGCCCATCGCTCCATATCCGGCAGGCGGTTTTCCACGGCGGCGAGGCGCGCCTGGAGGAAGGCGCCGCTTGGCTGATCGCTGGCATTGAGGAGATAAGCCTCGATTTCCTTCCGTGGGGCGGCGGGCAGGGTTTGGCGGTTCATGAGAACCTGCCACGATGCGCTGAGGCGGACGTTGCGCGACGGATCCGAGGTGGCGGCCTGCAAAAGATCCGGCGGGGAGCTTTGCAATCCCCTGGCCGCAGCCGTCCGAACGAGCGGGCTTTTGTCAGCGAGGGCCTCGGTAAGAAATTCCCGTACCGTGGGATCCTGCTCCCGGCCCTCGAGCATCGAGACGAGCGACGCCCGCCAGGCGGCATTCGGCTCGGACTTGGCGAAGTCGAGGATCGGCCGGGTGACCGACGGATCGCTCGCCCGGGCGCGGCCGATCAAGCGCGCCCGCTCGCGCGAGGGGCGGTCCAATTTTTTCCCATACCATTCCTCGGTCCAATAGATCGCCCAGTCCGTGGACTGGTCGCTGTGGCAGCGGTTGCAGGAATTCGGGATGCCGAGCTCCTTGGTAAGCTGCGGATCGGGGATCGTGAACCCGTGGTCCCGCCGGGGATCGCGCGCCATGTACGTGGTTTGCGGCATGTGGCACTCGACGCACCGGTTGCCCGCGCTGCCGGCCGCATGATGGCTGTGGGCGGTAGCATCCGGGATCGGGGTTGCGCCGCGCTGCCCGGGAGGGGTGTGGCACGACATGCACATGGCATTGTTCTCGACGGGCAGCTTCAGCTTCCCGGAGTGCGGGTTGTGGCAATCCAGACACGAGATGCCCGCATGGCCCATCTTGCTGGTGAGAAACGAGGCGTATTCAAAATCCTCGTCCCGAACCTGCCCGTCGGGATAGTAGATATCCGTCAGGTCGGGAAGGGTCAGGCGGAAGTGGTCGTCGAAGTTTTCGCCCGGATGGAATTTTCCGGTCAGTTCCTCGCGGCGCGAATGGCATGAGGCGCAGCTGGACATGACCTGTGCGGGATCGAGGCGCACCGGAGCCTTCGGGTCCGCCGCATGGCCCTCCAGCGAACCGTGGCACTGCGCACAGGATATCCCCATCGCTGTCCAGGTCGAGGCATACGAATCTGTGGCCACGTCGAAGTTTTTTTCAAAGCTGGTCGTGTGGCAATACGCGCATTGCGAGTTCCAGTTCATGCCTTGGTTTTTCCAGAACCCCCACTCGTGTGGCTGGCGCGGCTCACCCTGAAAAACGTCGAACCAATCGCGTTTTTTCGGATCGTACGCCGGGTTGATGACCTGCAGCCGCCCGCCGGGGAACGGGGTCAGGTATTGGATGAGCGGCTCGACTCCGATGACCGCCACCGCGCGGTGGAAGGAGGGGGGATTGTCCAAAAGGCTCTGCCGGACGACGAAGCGTCCCCGCTGTTCGGACACCTCGGTTGTCAGAAGTCCCTCCTGAAACTTTCGGGTCGGGTTGAACGCCTTTTCATCGAGCAACTGGCTCACCAGCCGGTTGGCATGGGCGTGTTGGGAATGGCTCCAGTCCTCAAACTGCTCCAGATGGCAGGCTTTGCAGTCCTGGGCCGCAGCGGGTGGGAACGCGGATCGCCTCAGCAGGTCGGCGGGCAGAACGCCCGACACGGGCACCGACCGCTCCCACTCCGGCGGCCGCAGCATCCACCAGAGAAGCCCGCCGGACGCGAGCACTGCCAGCCCGAGCCCAAGCGCCACGAGACGATGGATGAGTGCACCCCCCATTGCCTTCAGGCCCTCACCCCGCAAGAGAAGTTTTTCGGGTTTAAGAACCCTCCGTCGCGCCAGTGGCAGAAGACGCTGACCAGTGGATGGCGCTTAGGGGGGCCGGGTATTAAGTGCTGTAGCTCCATTTCAAAGTTGGGTTGCCAGACTGGAAGAATGCCAACTTTCAGCCCCTTCTGTCGACAGTTCATGTCAATGGCCTCTTCGATCCGCGCCGGCGTGGAGGGACGACCTCCGTGTCGTCCGGCTTTGTCTGCCTCCCAAGCCAACAAGTCGGCGCTGACGGAGCATCGCCCTCCAAGGGGAACAAACGCGCCGGCGTGGAGGGACGACCTTTCGCCTCTGCCACGGCGCGGCTCCCGCCACCGCATCCCCCGGTGGTTGAGCCAGGGGATTTTGGCTTGCTTCGAGCGCCGAAGCGCGTAAAGGAGAAGATGCCGGTCGCGTCTCACCTCTGTTTTCTCAGGGCGATGACGGTTTCCTTAGACCCGCCCACTTTCCCAAATCTTTCATGTCTTCGCCCGAGGCCACGCCTGTCCCATCACCTCTTGTTATCAACGACCTTCAGCGGCTTCCCCTGGCCAACCTTCTGGCTCGGGCCGGGGAGGTCGGGGTGCGGGTGCGGGCGGATTCCACGCGACACCACCTCGTCCTCGACCAGGCGCGCCGCCAGCTCGAACAGGGCGGACGGCTCACCGGGACCGGCATCCTGGAGCGGACTGGAGATTCCGGACTGATCCGCTGGGCGGCCTTTGATCTCAAACCGGGGCCGGAAGATGTCTATGTGCCGCCGGCCCTGATGCGGAACGCGGGCCTGCAGGCCGGCTTGGGGCTGGAATTTACGATCCGGCTGCCCCGGGACCGCGAGCGTGGGCTCGTGGTCGATCAGGTCCTGGCCGTCGAGGGGATCCCGTTTGCCAGCTGGTCTGCCCCCGTGGATTTTGAAAAGCTGACCCCGCTTTTTCCCAACCGCAGGATCTTTTTGGAGACGGCTGTGGACCCGGAGATCGAGGCGCGCGCGGTCGATCTGATCTCGCCGCTCGGGATGGGCCAGCGCGGGCTGATCGCCGCTCCGCCGCGCGCCGGGAAGACAATCATGCTCCAGACGCTGGCGCGCTCGATCCGCAAGAACCACCCGGATGCCGTCCTGATGCTCCTGCTCGTGGACGAGCGGCCGGAGGAGGTCACGGATATGCGGAGAGCGCTGGACTGCGAGATCTACGCCTCGACGTTTGACGAGCCGGTGACCCGGCACGTCCAGATCTGCGAGGCGGTCTCCGACCGCTCGCAGCGGCTGGTCGAGCTGGGGAAGGATGTGGTCATCCTCCTCGACTCGATCACCCGCATGGCGCGCGCTTACAATAACCTCCAGCCGAAAAAAGGCCGCACGATGAGCGGCGGGGTCGATGCCAAGTCGCTCGCGCGGCCAAGAAAGTTTTTCGGGTCGGCGCGCAATGTCGAGGAGGGCGGGAGCCTGACGATCCTCGGGACCGCGCTCATCGAGACGTACAGCCGCATGGACGACCTGATTTTTGAGGAGTTCAAGGGGACTGGAAACATGGAGCTTCACCTCGACAAGTCGATCGCCGAACTGCGGATCTTTCCGGCGATCCACATCGTCAAATCCGGCACGCGCCGCGAGGAGCTCCTCTTTCATCCGGAGGAATACGAGCGGGTCGTCCAGCTGCGGCGCCAGCTCTCCGAGCTCCCGGCCGCCGAGGCCATGGAGGTGCTCGTGAGCAACCTGCGGCATACGCGGTCCAACGCGGAGCTCCTGCTCACCGGCCTCCGGGGAGCGTAAGAATATGATGGCCCGGATATTTTTTGCCGCGCTCGTCCTTGCCTGCGGGCTGGCGATCTGGGGGGCGTTCCGCCTCGACGCTCCGGTGCGCGACGCGGTTGTCGCACATCAGGGGAAGGGGTGGAAAAAATCCGGGGAGGCCAGGTTCCATGCCGCGGTAAGAAAGTACGGGGATTGGCCGCCGCTCATGGCCGTCTGCCTGATCGCCTTCGCAGCGGCGCGGGTGCTGAAAAGCCGCCGGTGGATGCGGATCATCGCGGCGGCGATGGTGGCCTCGACGCTCGCGGGGATCGTTGCGAACGCCTCGCGGCTGACGACCGGGCGTACGCGTCCGAAGGAAAGCCCGAAGATCGCGCAGGGGTTTTACGGGCCGTGGCATGAGGGGAAGCTCCTGATCGGGCAGCCCGCGTATAATTCGTTTCCCTCCGGGCATACGGCGACAGCGTTCGGCCTGGCTGCGGTCGTCGTCCTGGCCTGCCCGCTGGTGGGAATTCCTGTGCTGGCCGGGGCCGCACTCGTTGCGTGGTCGAGCATCGTGATGGGTTCCCATCACCCCTCCGACGTCACGGTGTCGATTTTGTTGGCCTGCGCGATCGGCTGGCTGGTCTGGCGCTGGATGCGCGGGCCGGGCGGGGATTGGGTGGACCGGATCGCCCGCTACCGGGACGCCGCGCTGCCCTCCAGCGCGTAGTAGCCGGCTCCGTACAGCGCGGCCTGATCGTTCAGGATCACCATCACCGGCATGCTTTCCATCAGCGAGGAGAGGCGGCCCTTGTCCGTGAAGGCATGCAAAAACCCGACGCTCTGGATGCGGCTCAGCAGCTTGGCCGGAATCCCGCCGCCGAGGTAAACCCCGCCGGTCGCCATCGTTTTCAGCGCCATGTTCGCCGCCTCCGCCCCCAGGCACGCCACAAAGATCTCGAGCGTCTGCACGCACATCGGGCACGCCCCGGAGTCAGCAAATTTTGAGATGACACGGTTCGGGTCCGAGGTTTTCATTTCGGCGGCGACCTCGGGCAGCTCCTTTCCGCGCCCGGTTTCTCGAAGGAACTTGTAGATGTTTTCGATCCCCATCCCGGAGACGATCCGCTCTCCGCTCACGTGGCCGAACTGCTTCATCAGGTACTCGAGCAGGGCGATTTCGAGCGGGCTGCGCGGGCCGAAGTCGGTATGCCCACCCTCGCACCCCCAGACCTGAAAGCGGGCCCCGTCCCAAAACATTCCGGCCTCCCCGAGCCCGGTGCCGGGCGACACAACGCAGCGGTTGCCCGAGGCATCGGGCGAGCCCTTTTGCACGACCGCAAAATCATCGGGCTTGAGGTGCGGGATGCCGTACGCATTGGCGGCAAGGTCGTTGAGCACCGACACGTGCGGAATCTCAAATTCCTCGGCGATGTCGGCTGCATCGACCCCCCAGGTCAGGTTCGTCGGCTTGGCCCGCCCGTTGTGGACCGGGCCCGGCACGCCAAAGCAGGCCGCCAGGATCGGGCGCTCGTCCTCGGCAAGGTAGGCGCGCAGGATCGCGTTCAGCCCGGCAAACGAGTCGCTCGGATAGCGCTGGTTGCGAACAAGCACGAGTTCGTCGCCGACCACGCGGAACGTGGCGATATTCGATTTCGTTCCGCCGATGTCGCCGGCGAGGATGTATGGGGAGGTGGCCATGATTTAGAAAGATGATTTACCGGCGGAGGGTCTCGAACCCACACTCCCGAAGGAACGCGATTTTGAGTCGCGCGCGTCTGCCAATTCCGCCACGCCGGCTGATCTGATTTTCAACGACCTGCGACAACCGCCCCGCCCAACCGCAGCCGCAGGGCCAAGAACTTGTGCTGGAGCTGCGGTACGCACGCCATGAAAAACAAAATGATTACGAACCGCAGTCTATCTTCGCCCGGGATTCGCGCAATCGCAAAATCCCGGGGTCGCAAATCCGGAAAGGAAAATATTACGGCTACCTCTGGTCGGAGACCGAATCCGGCAAGTGGACGCCGCGGCGCTTCCCGCTAAGCAATGAGGAAGATGGGCAACCCTGCTCCAATACGGCTGAGGCCAAGGCGGCGTTCGACATCCTGAAGACAGGTAACAAGCTGCCTCCCCGGGCCGGAAGCCAAACTTTCAATCCTGGAAGGACCAGTACCTGAAGTTGCAGTCCTCCTTGGCCAAGAAGAGCCGCCCCCGTTCTTTCGAGAAGGAAGCTCTCTCCCGCCGGGCCGCCCACCCAGGCGCCGCTCGGCTTGACCGCATCCTGACCCCGACGATCAAGAATTTCATTGAAAAGCGCCTTGCTGGGAATCTCAAGGTCGATGGGAAAACCTTCGGGGCTGCCGCGCCACGGACCGTCGCCTTGGGCGTGATCGCCGTGCGGAACTGTCTGAAACGGGCTATCGAGGCGGGACGCCTTCGCGAGCTTCCCCGGTTCCCGAAGATCAACGTTCCACCGCCCCCTCGGAAGTCCCTGCTTTCGCCGGAGGAGGATCGGCTACCGCGCCTGAAATGGCGGCCAGAAATGGATGGGGGTGCACTCAAAGGCAGGAAGCTCGATTACTCCGGATCCTGCTTGGCCTTGCCGGCAAATTCCTCCAGCGAAATTTCCCCGTCGCTGTTTTTGTCTTTTTTGGCAAAAGACGCTTCCCCCTTGGCGGGATCCTTGGCCTTGCCGACAAATTCTTCCTTCGAAAGGAAGCCGTCACTGTTCTTGTCCTTCTTTGCAAACGCGGCCTGCGGGTCCGGCTTTTCCTTGGCAGAGATGGGTTTATTCGTGTCCTGTGCATACACCGGAAGTGTGAGCGCCAAGGTAAGTGTGATAAGCAATATTGGTTTCATAAGATAACGTGAAACGTCGAGAATTCAGGAAAGTTGCGTACTAATATCAAATTCTTGTAATTTCTGTGCTTTGTAAATTATTTCTGGCGCATAGCTTTGAATGCCCTCCGCCCGCTTCTTGTCGGGTCCATGGCATTTGCGCAGGCCTGAGTTTTTTTTCGTCACAATCTTCACGGTGATGCTGAAAGACAATGTGATTACTGCATCGCCGTTCGAGCTGAGCGCGTGCAAAAAAAACGAAATCCCCTCAGTCAGAGCCCCGATCTGCAATCTCACCACTTTTGCGACCTCGCGGGCATTCCCCAGTAACCCCGGTGTTCCCGTGCTTGAAAGACGCAAAAAGATGCTTGACATCGCGAACTGCATGTAACGACAATGTAGCTACATGATTTCGGGGCTTCACATTGTTGCAGACAGGGTCGGGCTGACCCCTGGCTTAAGTCGACGAGGTTCCTTCCAAAATCCGCTGGTTCTCCGGCCCATCAAAAAGACGGCATTTTCGCTTGTCGAGCTATTGACCGTTATGGCCCTCATTGTGGTCATGATCGCTCTTGTCGCCCCGGCAGTGAGCTCCCTTTCGAAGTCGAACCGCCTGAGCACGGCAGGGCGGCTTGTCAGCAATCTTCTCACAACGTCTCGTTCCGAGGCAATTAACCAGGCAACCCGTGTCCAGTTCCGGGTGGTGACGCGTTGGATCTCGGGCGGCACTGCGGACGCCACGCAGGCGTACCGGAAATGCAGCGCATGGAAGTGGGATCGCTCTCTCTCGACCCCGGCTTTTGTTCAGATTTCCAAATGGGAAATCCTTCCCGAGGGCATCATCTTCGACAATGGCGCGAACCCTGCCGGAACTTTTGTAAACGCCCCAACAACGAACTTTCAATGGGGAAAGCCCTTTCTGAACGGCTCCTTGAACAACACCCTGTCCGGCCAGACCAGTGGAAGTGCGACGTTTGATTGTGCCTACGTGGAGTTTCAGCCAACGGGTGCCACGGGTTTTCCCGTAGCGGATCAATTTGTCGACCTTTTGCTCACGGAAGGTTTTCTGGAAAACGGACAAATCACCCACACCCGGAAGGACCAGCCGAACTGGTGCCAGATTCAGGTCACAAGCCTCACCGGTCGCATCAAGGTGTCACGCCCATGAAGAATCGATCAAGCAACGGCTTTTCGCTCGTCGAGGTTACCGTCGCCATCGGCATTGTAGCGTTTGCGCTGATCGCCGTCATTGGCCTCATTCCCGTGGGGATGAAGTCTGCCCGGGATGCGGAAAACGACACGCGCTCAAGCATGATTGCGCAGGACGCTTACAGTCGCCTCCGGGCAAAAATGACCATCAACAACGATCCAAACTCCCCGAACTATTTTACCTACGACCCCTCGGGGCAAGCCTCTTTCTTTTATTACTCGGATGCCGGCACTCCATCGACCAATGGGCTTTTTAAAGTGGTCTTCTCTGGCGACACCCCTGGCGCCTACGCAAGCGTCGCAGGAACAAATGACTACTACCGGGCGAAAGTCGTTGTCAGCCAACTGGCGGCCCCTTCGGGAACTCCGTACCCTGCCTATGACCCACGATCTGGCCCGGGCCTTCTCTGCGCGACTGTTGAGATCGGCTGGCCGGTTAATGGGAACGACGGCAGCGTGGCGGGGGACAATACCTCCTCCAGGGCGACTCACGTCTTTTACCTTCGGAAACCATGAAAACCGGCCCGCATCATCGAAGGTGGGATGCCACGGCTTTTACGCTGATCGAACTCCTCATTTCGATGGCGATCCTGGCGGCCATAGCCGTTCTGTTCACGAATATCCTCGGCGGCGTCAACCACGTCTGGACGAATGGGGAACAGCGGGTTCAAAATTTTCAGGCCGGACGTGCGGTTGCCGATCTCATCTCGCGTGAGCTTTCCCAGGCGGCCATCTCGCCGCGACTCCAATTTGTGCAGGACCCGACGCTGCCCACCACGACTCCAGCCAAGGCGGCCAACTCCAGCAGCCTCTTCTGGCAGGCCCCACTCAACACCGCAGAAGGCAAGGCCAACTGCGAGGTGGGTTACTATCTGGTCAGGGACGAAGCAAACGCCATTTACCAACTCAAGCGCCTCTTCATTCCACCGACGGGTACCGCGCAATTTCTCATCTATGACAGCCCGCCTTCGGCTACGAGTGCCAGTTGGGTGACGAACTCTGACCTCGCCACCAATTCATCCACCGTTGCCGATGGCGTGATCGCGCTTTGGTTTCGGTGTTTCGATGGAAATGGAGACCCGATTCCCTGGCTTGATCCAAATGGAATCAAGTTCAACTCCGCCGCGAGTTTTCAGTGGATGACCGGCACCTCCTCCAGCTTCACTTATACCGGAACTTCGACCGCCCAAGCTCACCGTTTGCCGGCATCCGTCGAAGTGACCCTTGTGACGCTGGATTCCACCGCGCTGGTGCAGAAGCCGGTGCCTCCACCGATTCCTGCAGCCTCAGACGTCAATGATATCCCGGCCCAGGTTGCGGCATTCAACGCCAGTCTCCGGGCAAACGGCATTCAGTCCGCACGCACCTTCACGACTCGCATCAACCTGGTAAATTCCCCAAAATGAAAACCGTCCCCCGACTCACGCCTTTGAACAGGACCGAGAACGGAGTCGCATTGATTCTCACCCTCAGTTTTATTGTGCTGGCCACGATCCTTATCGTGGGGTTCGTCGTGAGCATGCGAACCGAGCGCCAGGCTGCGGCCAGCATGGCGAACCACGAGAAAGTCAAGGTGGTCGCCGAGGTCGGGCTGGAGCATGCCATCGCGCTATTGCAGAAAAACATCCCGCAACCTGCGGTCCCTGGAGCGACTCCTACCGCGAGTTCGGGGACGAACTGGTATATCAACCCCGGCCAGTTGACGACTGTTTCAAGCACAGCTACAGCGACCATCCCGCTCCACTCGGGGAACTCGACCAGCACCACGGATCCCAATCTCAATCGGCTGAAACTCGACGGGACGCATTACGACATTCTCGGAACCGGTGAGCCGATGCGGATGGCCTGGATCAACCTGCTCAAGGATCCGTCGAAAGCCGCAAGTGCAACCAATCCCATGATGGGCCGCTATGCGTTTTGGATCGACGACGAAAACAACAAGATCAACCTCAACACGGCCGGCCAGAAAATTTACACCAGCACTTCGTCTGGGCGCTTCACGAATGGCAATCCCACGCTGCGCCTCGCCGGTGGTAACTACACCTTGGGGCACCCGGCCTCCGTGGAATTGGAGGTTTTGAGCGGTCTCACAGCGCAGGATGTGACAGATCTAATCGCGACCACTTCCTCGCGGCAACTCGGCTCCGTTCAGGACGTGAAGGAATTTGTTTCCAGCGGCTCACCGCAGGCTTTTTACGAGGCCAACAAGTTTTCACTGACCCACTTTAACTCCGATCCCGAGTTCAACGCGTTTGGAAAGTCGCGCATCTTTTTTGCCGGATCGATGGCGTATCCCTACTCCTACGGGAGCACGTCCGTACCGAACCTTTTCTGGGACACCGGCTACGCTTATCGATCCGAGGCCACGACATCGGGAACCACCCAGGCCAACGTGGTTGATCCGACAGAGCCCCTGATCTTCCACAGTGACTTGATGCAGAGCTGGGACACCTATGGTTTTAACGGCAGCACGAGTTCACCGGGCAGGCCGACGACGGCTGCGGTCGCGACCATCCTGAATGGAGCGGGAAATCCCGCCGCGACCACGGCCCGGAGGATTTTAACCTATTTGAACACTCCTTTCCCTGGTTACACCAAAAGCTTTGTCCAAAAATTCGGAGTCCGGGAAGCCAATCAAATTGCATGGAATATCTATGGGATGGCGGCGGCGGCGACGACTCCAAACACCAAAACCAAGAGCGGAGCCTGGGCCAATACGACCGCCCTGAAGTCAAGTCCGGCTCCTGCTTTTGGTGGAAAATGCCGATGGGCCGCTTGCCTCTGGGACGCCTGGGATCCAACCACAAACGCCCCGCTTCTAAATGCCGCCGGTGAAACTGTGAAAATCCTGCCGCAAAGTCGGTCTCCGTTCATCTCCAAAGTTGGTGTTGGCGCCTATCTTACAAATAAGCCCGTGACGGGACCCAATGACCCATCCGGTTTTATGAAAAACTCTGCTGGCATAGTCGCTACCAGTTCGAACACGCCTTCTGCTTCCAGCCAAATCTACGGGGTGCGAATCAATTTCGCCTTTGAATGGTTTCTCCCGAAAGGTTATCAGGGTTTTCAGAGTGCATCCGGATGGGATCCTGCTAACGATCGCGTTTGGGTTGTTCATTTTGAGGCCAAGTTCAATGGCCAGAAGATCGTTCTGACGAGTTTAACGGACAGCAATGCTCTGGATACCATGCTCAGGGGGTCGGATGGTCCGATGGAGTATAAGGCACCCGCAAGTCCAATGGATCCGAACGCCAGTAGTGATGGTCAGAGAATGGCGACGGTAAACCTTGGTGCTTTAAGCACTGGCGATGCCACACAGTCACCAACACAATCGACCGGATGGCCGAAAGTGAACACCCCGCCAAGTAACTTAGGCTTCGGTTACACCTGGGATGCCGTCGCCACGCCGACAATGACAATTAGCGATATAAAAATCCGTTTTGTTGCGAGCGCCGGCATCCTTGATTCCTTAGATCCGGCTGCTGCGGGCAAAAGGGATCTTATCCCCTACCAGATCAGCCCAATGCGGGACATTGATCGAACGTCAGCAATTGACACCGGTTTTGAGTCCGGCGATGCCACGACTGGTGCGATCAGTTTTCCGGGAACGATTGTGCTGCAAACAGGAGGTGCAGCGGGAGCAGATACCAGTGCTTTTGGCATGGGATGGCGAGGAGGGGTGGGATCAATTAATGAAACGAATTCGGTCTGGTGCGTTATGGAAACAGCCGATCCCCGGGTTAATCAACTCGCTACGGATTGGAAGAAGAGCGAGACCCCGACGAAGATCTATGGGACGAAAGAAGGCAATACTTGCGGCATTCGGACGGTTGGAGCTTACCCGGTCTCCTCAACCGATGGTGACGAAAGCAAGCTGGCTTTCCCGGATGTCTCCCTGGCCACGACAGGCCGGCCTCACGACACGGACAAGGCGCTGAGTTCCGTCGGATGGCTCTCCACGGTGTCCACCGGCATGCAATCCGGCAAACCCTGGCGCACGCTGAAGTTCCAGCCCGGCGGTGGGCAGATCGTGGCCGGCGACCCTCCCGACTATCTGCTGATGGATCTTTTTGCCGTTCCCTTCAACTCGCTGACACTGCCCGCGGGTCAGAAGTTTCCGAACCTCACCGGTGCAGGTCCTCGCACCTACATGAATGCCACGTCGGGGAAGGTGAATGTCAATGCGGGCATTTTTCCCACGGGCGCGAGTTTTGCGCCGCCCCAGCGAACCCTCCCCCTGCAGGCCCTTTTTCAAAATACTTACCGGGGGTCAACCAAGATCGACGCTTCAGCCGCGCAGACCATTGCATCCGCCGTGGCAGGCGGAGGCCCCTATACCTACCCCGGACAAATCTGCGAGGTGGCGGGAGTTGCTGACACCGGGGCCAACGAATGGGAGAAAGAGGCGTTGATCCGCAATCTCGGAAGCCTCCTCACGACACGTTCGAACGCCTTCAGCGTTTGGGGTGTGGCCCAGACGATCAAAAAGATTCCAAGAAACCTGAGCGGTGCGGGTGCCAGGCCGGATGAATTTCAGTCCGGCGATCAAGTGACGGGTGAGCGACGCTTCCGCGCCGTGGTCGAACGCTATGTCTGGCGTGGGGTGGATGGGATCGTTGGCAATGCCGAGACGGATTCCAGCGGTGCTTATTCCCAGCTTGGAGCCAATGCATGGCTGGGCAGCCCGACGAATACAAAGGATGGGACAGATCCCTTGGCAACGAGCTTTGAGCAGTCCTACAACCCTCAGGCCGCCGTCATGAAGTATCGGGTTCGGTCGTTTGAGTTTGTGGATGAGTGATGTTCCTTTCGGTTCCTTTCGGAAAAAAGTTCCGCTGCCCCTGGCGGGGCATTTCATTTTCTGAATTGGGCTATGCGTGCTGCGACCGGCGTTGACGAATTGCGCGGCAATTCGCGCCGCGTTGTCTCACTCAACCGCGACGGAGACGTTCTCCACGATCGCATCGGAGAATTTCCCCTCTTCGCCGCGAAACTGGATGAAGAAATAGCGGAAGGTGGGTCTCTCGGTGGGTATAAGTTCCTGGGCTGCGAGTTCCGTTTCGCTGGAAAAAAGGCGGACCAAAAAGGCCCCTGTGCCCGGGTTTTCGACTTCAAAAGTCAACTCCGTAAGGTCGAGACTCTTGCTTGATGAGATGACGAGTTTCTCAATTTGTTCACCGCTGGAATATTTTCCGGCATTCACATTGGCTCGTTTTCCCATGGTATTCACCCACATGAGACCCATGTTGTTTTTGTTTTTACCATCGCGCAGACCCTTATCGCTGTTGGCAAATCCGAAGCCCAACTGCTGATCGCTCCCTTTTCGGTAAGAGATTTTAACGCTTAGTTTTTTGAATTCCTGCGGGACGTCAACCCCGGCGAATGCGGCACTGATGGACTGCGCCGCATCGGCGAGCAGGCCAACCCCGTCGTCGATTCTCGCGGTTCCCTCCCAGGCAGGTCCTTCGGTCGGTTGGCGACCGTCAATGTTTTCGGCGGCGGATGCGCCAGAGGCGGATTTGATGAAGTCGTCCTCAATTAAAATATCGGCCATAGCGCAGTTCAATGAAATAAGGATGGCCGCGCTGACAGATGTGAGGCGGGGGAATGGGGGGATGGATGTTTTCATGATGTTGTTTGGGTTGTTGGGTTTTTCGTCAGTTTGTAATGGGTTGAGTTAACTAAAATGTTCTTTCCATCCGGTGAGCGGACCGAGTGCCATCACGTCCTGATGAGAATTCTTGAGTGCAAAGAAATTCATCGCAAGGACTATTTGCCGGATGTGCCAAGCGTTTTTAGCTGTCGATCCGTGACTAACCAGACGAGGCCATTTTCTTTCGCCAATGTCTTGGACAGTGCCTGCAGGTCCGGGTTCTTCGGATATTCAATGAGCAGGATGGGCTTCCTTGCCGCAGCCAATGCTTTCAAATGGCCGAGGATTTCATCCGTGTGCGAGGCGGGCTGGAGTTTTTTTCCGATGGTGAACAAATCCTCGATACCTTGGGCGCTGATGACCTCGACGAAGTCCTTGTGCGCGGCGAGTTGGGAGCCGTTTTGCGGGATGACGAGCGCGGCGGGATTTTTTGCGCGGGCGCAGGCGGCAATGGCTTTCACCCAATCCACCATGTCCCGGCGATAGGTCTGCTTGGTCTCCGGGTTCATGCGGTCGTCCAGGTAATCGTCGGCTCCCTGCTCATACGTCTGGAAGCCATCCACGATGTCCAGATACACGCCGTCGAAACCGCGCGCCATCGCGTCGTTAATCGCAGCTAGCATGAGCTCTTGCCACTCGGCGTCCCAATATTTGACCTGGTAATTCCCCTTCCACTCCGGGTTCTCGATCCCGAGCCACGCCGGTGCGGTTGGGGTCCGCTGGCCATTGCTGCCCCACTCGGCCTGCCAGTAGGGCCGGTAGTCCTCCGCCTCGCCGATGGAAATGTAGGCGACCACTTTTCGCCCTTCCTTCCCGCTGCGGATCGCGTCGAGATCGGCCCGCTCCCACGGCGTGTCGCCAGCGAAGGCTGCATCAAGGACGATCCAATCGCGTCCGCTCTCCTTGAGTTGTGCGACGGCCGCAGGTTTTGTTCTCGCGAAGAAATCGGCCTGCAGGATGTAGGCGAACGAGGCGGGGGAGGATTCGGCATTCGCAATGTGCGCCAGGATGAAAGTCAGAATGGTGACACTGAGGGGGAAATTCTTCATGGGAGTTTTTTAAAGACTTTCTTTCTGGATGGCATTCGAAATATCGGGATTAATTAACCTCCATAACCGAATACACGTGAACTTCTTCTGGTTGAATCCTGCCGCTCAGGATGCCGCCTTTGAGTTCCAATCCGGCCGGGCGGTTGGCAAACAGGGGAGTGAGTTTTTGGCCTGCCGAATCGGGAATTGCCGTGCTGTGCAGATCCCTTGCGGTGCTCCGGTCGGTGCTGAAGACCACGAGGAGTTTTTTCTTGTCGTTTTCCCACAGGAACATATGGACATGCTCCGCGTTGGACGGGAGCGCGCGGCGGGTGCCCTTGAGGAGAAACGGAGCGAGTTGATTGATCTCCTTGGACTGCTTCCCGATCTCGTCCCAAAGCGCCGGGTCCTGATCGCTCAGCGTCACTTGGCCTTTGATATCCGTGCCGTCGTAGAACGTGTAATACAACACACCCTTTACTCCTGCGGCGAGTGCGCCATAGAGCATGTTTCGCGATTCCGAGGGGGTTGGTAAAATGCCCCTTTCCGTCCAGCTAAAGGATTGCAGGTTGGCGATGGGGACAATGCTCAGGCCTTCGATTTCTGACGCTCGGGACTGAAACCGTTCGAAGCAAAGTTCCAGCATCTGTTGATCAGGAAAGTCGGGCTTGTTGTCAACAGGATAGCATTGGATGCCGATCATATTAACGCATCCCTGATAATCTTTGAATGACCGATACCGCGCAACCGGTGCAGAACCGCCGCTCGCGTAGGTGACGTGATGGGGGTCGTGCGCCAGGGCCAGCTTGTGGCGTTCCTTGAGAAGTTCGGGCGGGCAGTAGTTTTTAGAGGTGGTGACATTAAAATCATCACCGATCTGCCAGGAAATGATGGCTGGGTAACTCTTCATGCGATCGATCAGCGTTCCCAGGGCGGGAAGATAAAGCTCGGCCATCACGCCTGTACCGCGTCGAGCCGCGTCGTCGAGAAGGGTGAAATCCGACTGTCGGCTCGTGGGGTCAAGGGAAGTCTTCAGGATGCGAAGACCATTGTCGTGGATGGCGAGCATATCTTGATCGCGCGCGTCCCCATAGCGTTCGCCGATCCATGACGTATGGTAGATCCCAAAGGGAAAGATTTCGGCGCCTCCGCGCAGTAAATTGCCGTTCGGGCTGACGGCGGTCGGCAAGGGGGCCGCCATGCTGGTCAGTGGCAAAAGAAGGGCCAGATAAGTTACAACGATGGCCGTTTGATATCCGGGCCGTCTCATCGGGTCAGACTGGAGCCCTGCCTCGGCCTGCGTCGATCAAAACACCAGAGCTGCGGGAGGCTAAGCTCAGCGCCATGACTCTGTGGCAGAAACACGTGCCCTCCGTCGGGAAAAGCCTAGTCATTTGACTGGTTATTTCGGGCGCCCTTGCTCATCGCTTTTTTGTCTGCTCCCGAGAGCTTGTTGCCCGGTGAATCCGGTTCATCGTGTGTGGGCAGATATTCCGTTAGGCGGGCGATGATCGCTTTGTATTCGGGATTGGCCGCCAGATTCGTGTGTTCCATCGGATCAATCGAGTGGTCGTAGAGTTCCTGGGCTCCATCGGCTTTTCCGCCATACCATGTGTAGCGGTAACGCCCATCCGTGAGGGAGTGGTTCTTGTATTTGTAGGTGGTGAGGGTCGGATAGTTCCACTCCATCGCCGGGTTCTTCAACAGCGGTGCAAAGCTGTGCCCTTCGTTTTCCGGATTGGCCGGCAGACCGCACAACTCGACCAGCGTGGGATACATGTCGAGCAGGTTGACCACCCCTTCGCATTTGACGTCCGGTTGCGCCACGCCCGGCACGCTGACGATCAGCGGCACCCGGGCCGACTCTTCCCATAGATCGGTCTTACCGTATTTCATCTTTTCGCTGAGATGCCAGCCGTGGTCACCCCAGATCATGACGATGGTGTTGTCGGCATACTTGCTCTTGGCCAGCGCATCAAACAATACACCCAGGCAGTGATCCACATAGCTGATATTGGCCAGATACGCTTGCTGCGCCTCGAGATGCAGGTTGGTGCTGTCGACGGCTTGAAAACGCTTGTCCGGACGAAACATCGGTTTGCCATCTTTACCGACGATATCTTCGAGGTCGTCGCGCACAATTTCGACCGGCTTGAGCTTATCGAGCGGATACAGATCGAAAAACTGCTGCGGAACCTCCCAAGGCAGATGCGGTTTGGAGATACCCAGTGCGAGGAAAAACGGCTTGCCGTCGAAGTCCCGTTGGAGTTGATCGGCCGCCCATTGGCAAGCTATGTAATCCTTGGTCTTTTCAACCGGGGCCTTAACGGCACCCCACCGGAACTCTTCGCCTTTTTCACCGCCGTCGGCTGGCGAGGGACTTTTCACCCACAGCATGCCCCCATTTCCTCCGCCGCCGGTGGGTGTGGCAAATTCGTTATACGCCCACTGCCCTTCATCGATGCCGTCCGCCGTCGGGTGTTTGTGGAAGATTTTACCTGTGGAAAGGGTGTGATAGCCGTGCTTGCCGAAATATTCCGGCAGGGTGACGACATCCTTGGCCTTGGGCGCGTTCTTAAGATTTTGCCCGTTGCCATAAACGCCGGTCGAAGCGGCCCGCTTTCCGGTGAGTAGCGCCGAGCGGGAGGGACAGCAAACCGTGGAGGGGGCATAAGCCTTGTTCATCACCATCGCCTGCTGTTTTGCAAAGCGATCCATGTTGGGGGTGATCGCCTGCGGGTTGCCGCCGAGGCAACCGACCCAGTCGTTCATATCGTCAACGGCGATAAATACGACGTTGTAGCCCTTGCTTCGATAGGTCTCGGCTTCGGCGAGGTCTGCTTGGGAGGGCGCAAGGGGCTTGGGCTGTGCGGCCGACTGGGGTGATTCTGGAGCACCGCAAAGTGCAGCGGGCGGTGCGAGAAGCAAGGCGGTGAGATAGATGGCGGTATGTTTCATGATAAATTTCACAGCCGTCCCATAGGAAATGCAAAAAAAGGCAGGGGAATGATGGACGGGGAGTTTTGAACCTGCCATGTGGCAGGGTGTGAAAAACAAAAACCATCCCCGCCCATCGCGATCCAATCTCAG
>Ga0247832_1002050_pt1 | contig 32595 bp, 30 predicted proteins | sample LaCruzMarch2015__10_FD_192407 | JGI IMG/M metagenome (GOLD analysis project Ga0247832, IMG submission 192407) | Freshwater microbial communities from meromictic Lake La Cruz, Castile-La Mancha, Spain - LaCruzMarch2015_4m | ecosystem: Environmental > Aquatic > Freshwater > Lake | place: Spain... | reverse complement strand
TAATACAGAAGAAACGCAAAAAGGTGGAGGGTGCTCCTAAACCTGCTCTTGCTCGTAAAATTACTAAAGTTGGTGTGGTTGGTGCTGGTCTTATGGCCTCCCAACTTGCCCTACTTATGCTGCGTAATTTAAAAGTTCCGGTAGTAATTACAGATTTAGATCAGGAGCGAGTTGATAAGGGTCTAGCTTGGATAAAAAATGAGATTCAAAAGCTAGTTGATAAGAAAAGATTAAATCCTGAGGCGGCAACTCGCTTACTGGGAAATATTTCTGGTTCAGTTGATCAAAAAGTATTTGCTAATGCAGATTTTGTTCTTGAGGCAATATTTGAAGAGTTATCTCTAAAGCAAAAGCTATTTAAAGATCTAGAAGCGATCATTACTCCAGAGTGTATTTTAGCGACAAATACCTCATCCCTTTCAGTTGAAGCTATGAGTGAGGGACTTAAGAATCCGGAAAGAGTTGTTGGTTTTCACTTCTTTAACCCAGTAGCAGTGATGCCGCTACTTGAGGTTGCTAGAACATCTAAAACCGATGATGCAACTGTTGCAACTGCAATAAATATTGGAAAAGATTTAAAGAAAACTATGGTTATTGTTAAAGATGCACCTGCATTTGTAGTTAATCGCCTACTTACTAGATTTATGGGTGAAGTAACTGATGCAATGGATGAAGGAACTTCATATGAGGTAGCAGATGCTGCAATGGCTCCCCTAGGTTTTCCAATGTCCTCACTTGAATTACTTGGCTTGGTAGGACCAGGGGTTGCGCTGCATGTTTCACAAACTCTAAATAAGAATTTAGGTGCTCGCTATAAAGTCTCACCAACAATGCAACGCTTTGTTAAAGAGGGTGTTAGAACGTTTTATATTAAAAATGAACAAGGTGTTAATACGGTCAACCCTGCTGCACTTGCACTACTTGAAAAAGGTGAGAAGGCTTCAACGGCAGAGCAGGTTAGAAAGCGTGCACTAGAGGCGATAGCTACTGAGGCAAAGATGATGCTTGATGAGGGTGTTGTTGCTACTCCACAAGAGATTGATATTTGTATGTTACTTGGCTCAGGTTGGCCAATGCATTTAGGTGGAATACTTCCTTATTTGGATCGTGAAGGAATTAGCGAAGCGGTTTGCGGTGCTCGCTTTCATCCAAAGGGAGTGGCATCTCTTCCTTAATATCTACTGAAAACTCATCACTGCTCCATGCCACAAGTGATCTTGTAATATTTTGAACAGTAATTCCTAAATCTTCTAAAATTTGTGCTCTCTTAGCATGTTCTAAAAATTCTAATGGCACTCCAATTGAATGAACTGGCACATTAAGTCCAGATTCTCTAAATAACTCAGAGATTGTGCTGGCAATACCACCATGCTTTATGCCATCTTCAATTACTACTACTTTCTTATAACGCTGGGCCATTGTTACTAAAGATTTTGGTAATGGTTTAACCCACCTTGGATCAATTACAGTAACGCCTACTCCTTCTCGGTATGCCTGTGCTGCAGCATCAACTGCAACTTGGGCAAAAGCTCCAATGCTTACTAATAAAATATCAGCACTCTCTCCTCGATATAAAACATCAATACCATCTCTTCTTTCAAATGCAGGAATATCTGGATTTACGGCGCCCTTTGGAAATCTAATTAAAGTTGGTGCATTACTTATATCTAACGCTTCTCGAAGTGTTTCTCTAACTCGCTCACCATCACGGGGGGCAGCAACATGTAATGTTGGCACAATTCCAGTAAGTGCTAGATCCCAAATACCATTATGTGAAGGTCCATCATCTCCGGTAATACCTGCTCTATCTAATACAAATGTCACACCTGCTTTATGAAGAGCCACATCTAATAAAAGTTGATCAAAAGCTCTATTTAAAAATGTTGAATAGACAGCTACTACTGGATGAAGGCCTGCATATGCCATACCTGCAGCAGCAGTTGTTGCATGTTGTTCAGCAATTCCAACATCAAATGTTCTATCTGGATAAGCTTTTTCAAATTTATCGAGGCCAGTTGGTCCCATCATGGCTGCGGTAATAGCTACAACATCACTACGTTTTGCACCAATTTTTACTAATTCATCTGAAAATACACTTGTCCAACTTTGACCAGCTTTACTAAGTGGTTGTCCGGTCTCAGCATCAACTACACCGACTGCATGAAATTTCTCAGCCTCATCCTTAATTGCTGGAGCATGCCCTCGACCTTTTTCAGTAATAACATGAACTAGTACTGGCCCACCAAAATCTTTAGCTGATAATAATGCCCGCTCGATCGCAGAGATATCATGGCCATCAACTGGTCCAAAATACTTTATTCCTAAATCCTCAAACATTCCTTGAGGTGCAACAATATCTTTAATACCTTTTTTCATCCCGTGCAGGGTTTCATAAATTGGTTGACCTACTACCGGAGTTTTTTCTAAAACACCTTTACCCCAATCTAAAAACTTCTCATAACCACGAGTTGTGCGAAGAGTTGATAAATATGTAGCAAGGCCGCCAATTGTTGGCGAATAGGACCTTTCATTATCGTTTACAATAATTACTAATTTCTCTTTTTTATTTGCAGCTATGTTATTAAGTGCTTCCCAACTCATACCACCTGTTAAAGCGCCATCACCGACTACACAAATTACGGTTCTATCATGCTGATTTGTTAGTGCAAATCCTTTTGCAATTCCATCACTCCAAGAAAGTGCGGTTGAAGCATGTGAATTTTCAACAACATCATGCTCACTCTCATTACGATTTGGATAGCCAGCTATTCCACCGCGTTGACGCAGCTTTTCAAATCCAGCTATTCGCCCCGTTAATAACTTATGAACATAACTTTGATGGCCTGTATCAAAGACAATTACATCCTTTGGTGATTGAAAAATTCTATGTAGCGCGATTGTTAACTCAACAACACCAAGGTTTGGCCCTAAGTGACCGCCAGATTTTGATACCTGCTCAATTAAAAAAGATCTAATTTCAGTAGATAATTGATCTAATTGCGTATTTGATAAGCCTTTTAGATCAGCCGGTGATTTAATCTCTGAGAGCATGGTGATAGTTTAAAGCCTGATACTTATTAAAGCGATCTATTTACTCAATAGTGAGCGTAATACATACTGCATGATTCCACCGTGGCGATAGTAATCTGCCTCACCTGGGGTATCGATACGTAGGCTAACTTTAAAGCTCTTATCCCCTGCTGTGACAGTCACCTCTTTTGGTATTTGTCCATTATTTAATTCTTCTACACCAGTTATTGAGAAAATCTCACTACCATTTAATCCAAGTGAGGAAGCATTGGCGCCATTTAAAAATTGCAATGGCAATACACCCATGCCAATTAAATTAGAACGATGAATTCTTTCAAATGATTCTGCAATTACTGCTCTAACACCTAATAATGCAGTTCCCTTTGCAGCCCAATCCCGGGATGAACCTGAGCCATATTCTTTTCCTGCCAAAATTACTAATGGAATATTTTCTGCAATGTATGCCCGAGAAGCATCATAGATTGTTGTCTGCTCACCATTTGCTAAGAAGTTTTTAGTAAATCCACCTTCAACACCGTCAAGTAAAAGATTTTTAAGGCGAATATTGGCAAACGTACCTCTAATCATTACCTCATGATTTCCACGCCTTGATCCATAAGAGTTAAAATCTGCTCTATCAATATTATGTTCAGCTAAATACTTTCCAGCTGGTGAATCAACTTTAATATTTCCAGCAGGAGATATGTGGTCAGTTGTTACTGAATCACCTAATACCGCAAGTACACGGGCCCCTGAAATATTTGTTACTGGTTTTGGATCCCGGGGCATAGCATCAAAGTAAGGCGGCTTTCTAACATATGTTGAAGCACTATCCCATTCAAATGTATTACCTGTTGGCGTATCTAGTGATTTCCACCTTTTATCGCCATCAAAAACTGAGGCATAATCTTTTGTAAACATATCTGAGGAGATTGAAGATGTGATCACGGAATCAATCTCAGCTGTTGTTGGCCAAATATCATTTAAAAATACAGGTTTACCATCACTACCTACACCAATTGGATCATTTTCAAAATCATGATCCATCGTGCCAGTTAATGCGTAAGCAACTACAAGTGGTGGTGATGCTAAGTAATTCATCTTTACATCAGGTGAAATTCTTCCTTCAAAGTTACGGTTTCCAGATAGAACTGCAGAGACTGCTAGGTCATTCTCATTAATTGCTTTGCTAATCTCCAACGGCAGTGGACCTGAGTTACCAATGCAGGTAACACAGCCATAACCAACAAGGTTAAATCCAAGCTTTTCCATATATGGAGTAAGTCCAGATCGGTCATAGTAATCAGTAACAACTTTAGAACCTGGTGCTAATGTGGTTTTAACCCAAGGTTTACTAGTTAATCCTCTTTCAACCGCTTTTTTTGCAAGTAATGCAGCGCCAATCATTACTGATGGGTTAGAGGTATTTGTGCATGAAGTTATTGAAGCTATTACAACATCACCATTTGTAACAGTGGTTGGCTTACCATTTACCTTCACATCAATCTTATTCCTTGTAGTTTTATCACTGAAGTAAGTTGGCGCAATTTTTTCATAAGAGCTCTTAGCATCACTTAATGAAATCCGATCCTGTGGTCGCTTAGGACCTGCAATTGATGGCACAACTTTTGCAAGATCGAGTTCAAGCTTTTCAGAAAATCTTGGTTCAGCTTTTGGATCATGCCAGAGGCCATTAAATTTTGCATATTTCTCTACAAGTTCTAATTGGTCATTGGTACGACCAGTAAATTTAAGATAGCGAATTGTTTCTTCATCTATTGGAAAAATGGCGCAAGTAGATCCATACTCTGGTGACATATTTCCGATCGTCGCTCGATTAGCCATCGGTAGCGCACTAACTCCTGGTCCATAGAATTCTACAAACTTTCCAACTACGCCATGTGCTCGAAGCATTTGGGTAATTGTTAAAACTAGATCAGTTGCCGTTGTTCCTATTGGTAGTTGTCCATTTAATTTAAATCCGACAACTTTTGGTATTAACATCGAAACAGGTTGGCCAAGAAGTGCTGCCTCAGCCTCTATGCCACCAACTCCCCAACCAAGCACTCCTAAACCATTAACCATTGTGGTGTGAGAATCTGTACCTACTACAGTGTCAGGGTATGCACGAAGTTTTCCATCAACTTCTCGACTCATTACTACTCTTGCTAAATATTCAATGTTTACTTGATGGACAATGCCAGTTCCAGGTGGAACAACTTTAAACTCATCAAAAGCAGTTTGTCCCCAACGCAGGAAGCGATACCGCTCTTTATTACGCTGATACTCAATGTCAACATTTTTTTCAAACGCATCTTTAGTTCCAAATAGATCTGCAATAACTGAGTGATCAATTACTAATTCAGCAGGGGAAAGTGGATTAACTTTTGCAGGATCTCCACCTAGATCAGCGATCGCTTCTCGCATTGTGGCAAGATCAACAATGCATGGCACGCCAGTAAAGTCCTGCATAATAACTCGAGCTGGCGTAAATTGAATTTCAGTGTCTGGCTCAGCTTTTGGATCCCAGGCTGCTAATTTCTTTATCTGCTCGGCAGTTATATTTGCACCATCTTCGGTGCGCAGTAAGTTTTCTAATAAAACTTTTAAGCTAAATGGAAGATCAACCGCTTCTTTAAAGCTAGTAATATCAAATACTTCAAAACTTTTGTCTGCGACTTCAAATGTGGTTTTGGCCTTAAATGAGTTCTTACTCAACGCCCCACACCTCTTTCCACCCGCTAATACACTAATCCTATCTCTTTACTGGTGAAAATCCAGCCACGCACTCAATGTGCTGAGTCATTGGGAAAAGATCATAGGCAGATATGTGATCCAACTTATAGCCCGCGTCGATTAAAGTTTTTGAATCTCTTGCAAGAGCAGCTGGATCGCAAGCAACATAAACAATTTTTCTTGGCTTTAATTTTATCAATTGTTGAATTACTACCTCACCAGCACCGGTCCTAGGTGGGTCTAGCAGAATTAAGTCTGCTCGCTTAACTATTGGCAATTGTTGTGCAACTAAACCTTGAAGAATTTTAACATTACTTTTATTTAGAAATACTTTTCGAGCATCTGCTACTGCACTCTTATCGCTTTCAACTAGGGTTATGAAACCTTGCTCACCAAGCTCCTTTAATATTGCTGCGGCAAACAAACCAACACCTGAATATAGATCACAGACATGATCATTACTTTTAACACCAAGTTGGGCAAGGGCAGCTTTAACTAATGTTACTGGAGCTGATTTATGACTTTGCCAAAACGCCTCAGGTGAAATTTTAAATGAATTGCCACCAACTTGTTCAACAATTTGAGTTGGCCCACTAATGCTTCGACCAGATCTCATAACTGAAACCTCACTAGTACTAGAAACTGCTAACTCAACCCTGGCATCTGATTTCCAGGTTCGAGCAGCTAATTCACTAACGTTCATTCGTTCATCTGCAATTAAACACTGCGAAATTTCAACTACCTCATTACTTCTAGCACCAAAAAATCCTATTTTTCCATTTGGAGAAACTGCAAAATCCATTCGGGTTCGCCAGTGCAATCCATCACTAGGTTCAACTTCAATCACCTCTAGATTAAATCCGAGTGCAGGTAAATCTATTTTCCCAATTCGCATAAACTGCTCTTTTATAATCTCAGCCTTTAATTTCCGTTGCGTTAGCAAATCAATATGCTGAAAGTCGCATCCACCACACTTTCCGGCGTACTGACAAGGGGCGCTAACACGTGATGGCGCAGCTGTTAATACTTCAATAACATCAGCATGAGCAATCTTTGAACTAACTGCTGTTATTTTAATTTTTACTAACTCATTTGTTATGCCATGGCGAACAAAAATAACTTGGCCATTATGGCGCGCAACAAAGTGTCCACCATGTGCGATGGGGCCAATGACCAGCTCGATGACCTGCCCAACTTCTAACCGCTCTTGAGCGTTCAATTCCATAGGAGTGAGCCTATGGGTGTAAGTTGTGCTTTGTGCATGTAGTAATTATGGGTTGTGGGCGCGTTGGATCCACCCTAGCCGTAGATCTTGAAAAATCTGGTCACACCGTTGCGGTAATTGATCAAAGCCGAGAAGCATTCCGCAGGTTAGGCGCTGACTTTAATGGTCGCACTATTGCAGGAGTTGGCTTTGATCGAGACACTCTGCTGGAAGCTGGCATCGAAAAAGCTGATGCATTTGCTGCTGTTTCAAATGGTGATAACTCAAATATATTAGCTGCAAGAGTTGCTAGAGAAAATTTTGGTGTTAGAAATGTAGTTGCTCGTATTTATGATCCAGGTAGAGCTGAAATTTATCAACGACTTGGTATCCCAACCGTTGCAACAGTACTTTGGACAACTGATCAAATTATGCGCCGCCTAGCTCCAGATGGAACTAAATCAGAATGGCGCGATGCTTCTGGATCAATTGTGTTAGTTGAAGTGAGCCTTCATAAAAGTTGGTATGGCGAAGCATTTTCACTAATTGAGAAAAATACCTCAGCCAGAGTCGCCTTTATAACAAGATTAGGTGAAGCTTTATTGCCTGATGAACACACTGTTTTGCAAGAAGGAGATCTGGTTCATTTATTGATTGAAGAAAAAAAGATCTCATCAGTAGAAAAAACTTTAGCAGCAGCCATAGAGGTGAATTAATGAGAATTGCAATTGCAGGAGCTGGAAATGTTGGTAGAGCTATTGCCCGTGAGCTATTAGGAAATGGTCATCAGGTTCTACTAATTGATAAGAATCCAAAAGCCTTAAAACTGGACTCAGTTCCAAATGCAGAATGGTTACTTGCAGATGCCTGTGAAATTGCTGCACTAGATCAAGCCAAATTAGATGGCTGTCAGGTATTAGTAGCTGCAACTGGTGATGACAAAGTTAATTTAGTCGCATCACTGCTTGGAAAAACTGAGTATGGCGTTCCAAGAGTTGTCGCTCGGGTAAATCATCCAAAAAACGAGTGGATGTTTGATTCTTCTTGGGGAGTAGATGTTTCAGTATCTACACCGCAAATTATCTCTGCTTTAGTTGAAGAAGCGGTAAGTATTGGTGATGTTGTTAGATTATTTTCATTCCGAAAGGGTGAAGCAAACTTGGTTGAAATTACTTTGCCAGATACCGCATCTTGCTGTGGCAAAACTGTTGGTGAAGTTGAACTACCTGAAAATGCAGCACTTGCTGCCATCGTTCGCGATACTCATGTAATCACACCAAAAGATCATGATGTTTTCATAGCCGGTGATGAACTTTTATTTGTAGCGTCTTCAGTTGCTGAAGAAAAATTAAAGTCCTGCTTTATTTAAACTACTTTAGTAGTCGGTGTTTTTCTTAAGATTTGCCATGTACCCCAGGCGGTTGCAAGAAATAATGGATAGCCCATAATTAGTCGAGCACTTCCAAGGGCATTTATATTTCCACTCTTATAAAGCGGGTATTGAATAATTAATCTGGCAGCAAACATTGCCACCCAAAGCCAACCAGCATTTATATATGCTTTAAGTCGAGCTGGATCTTTTCGCCACATTAAGTTCTCACCCAAGATTGGCCCGAGCATTAAACCTAGGATTGGCCACTTCGCTAAATTAGTTAGCGCATATAACAAGCCGTAGCCGGCATTTATATATAGCCCAGGTAGATAAAAATCTGCAGCATTACCACTTCGCTTTGAAAATAGAGCACAAATTGCAACCCCTACCAAGCCTGAAAACGCGTGCTGAATAGTCTCTCGCTTCACTAATCTAAGAATTGTTAAAATAATTGAAAGCGCTACTGCTGCCCAAATTGCAGCATTTATATTTCTACCAGATACGTTAAAAACTATTAGAAAAAGTAAAGCAGGTAATCCTGAATCAATTAATCCGCGCTTGCCACCGAGTGCTGAAACAACCTTATCTTTATCCTCGTTATTTCCCTGATAACTCATGAACCAGTTGATCCAAACCCGCCGCTTGATCTATCTGAGCCAGGTAAATCACTAACTTCAACAAAATCTGCTCGCTCAACTTTTTGAATAACTAATTGCGCAATTCGATCACCCTTTTTAAATGAGACAGGTTGTGTTAAATCATGATTAATTAAAATAACCTGTAATTCACCGCGGTATCCAGCATCAATAGTGCCTGGTGTATTGACCATGGAAATACCATGCTTTATTGCAAGTCCAGATCTTGGGTGTACTAAGGCAACATAGCCATTTGGCAGAGCGATGCTTATGCCAGTTGGAACTAACATCCGCTCCCCTGGATTAATTGTGAAGTCAATTCGAGTAGCCAAATCAGCCCCTGCATCACCGGCTTTTGCATATGAAGGTAGTGGCACAGTTGGATCTAGCCGCTTAATTAAGATTTTAGTCATGGGTTTATGTCAAAATCTGGGTCAACAAATGCCATTAACTCTGGATGCTGCGTTAGATGATCTTTATATTGCTCAGTAAGATTTTTAATAAAGTGCTCCATTGGTACTGAAATGAATAACGCTGCTGCTTTTACGGCTATTTCACCTGTAGGTGAATCTAGCCTTCCTTCTGCTTGAGTATAGATCTTTCGTCCTGCTTGTCCGGTAATTCTGGCATCAATATAAAGTGTTCGACCCATTGGAACAGGCAATAAGAAATCAGTTTCTAATCTGCCAGTCACAGCTGGAGTTCTTATCAACCACATCAATTTTCCTAATGCTTCATCAAAAGCTAGTGATAACAATCCACCATGAGCAAGACCAGGAGCACCTTGATGATTTTCAGTTACTGTAAAATTCCCAGTTAAATCTAAATTTTCACCAGCGATAGCTTTTAAGTGAAGACCTGTTATGTGCAACTCACCACAACCAAAGCAGTGACCGAAGTGAGATGGAATTTGTGATTTAGCAGCGGGCGCCTTTGGATGTCGTTTTGGCATCACTGCATCAGGTGGGGCAACGGTACTGGCAACTCTGGTCATGGGCAGAGCGTATCCTTTATCTCATGGCAAGATCTAATTCGAAATCTGAGTTCGCTGAGCGAATTAATTGGCCGATCTGGCTTTGGCTATTTATCGCCATGATGCTCGCCTCACTTTACCTGACTATCTGGGCACCATTTAATACTATGACTGCGGTAATTATTTGTCTTCTCACTACTTTCGCTATTATCTATAGCAGCCAAAAATCACGATTAGATATAGTGGTAATTAATGATTGGCTTTATGTTGGAAACGCTAAAATTGAAAGTAAATATATTAAAAAAGCTATCGCACTAGATAAAAATGCTTACCTTAAGTTACGTGGTGTGCAGGCTGATCCAGCCTGTTTTAATGCAACTAGGTTTTGGGTATCTACTGGCGTTAAAGTTGAAATTAAAGATAAATCAGATCCAACTCCATATTGGTTAATCTCTAGCCGTAAAGCGAAAGCGTTAGCTGCTTGTCTTAATTAATCGCAATCTCGACATACTGCTTTAGGACCCTCACCACGGACACGTTGATTAACATGTTTAACTAAAAAGCAACGACTACAAGTAAATTCATCCTCTTGCTTAGGAACAACCTTTACCGATAACTCTTCACCAGATAAATCAGCACCAGGAAGTTCCAGGCTCTCAGCAGCCTCTGCTTCATCAATATCAACTTGACCAGATTGAGCATCAGCTCGTTGTGCTTTTAACTCTTCAAGTGATTCTTCATGTAACTCTTCATCGGTTTTTCTGGGGGTGTCGTAATCAGTTGCCATCGGTCACCTCCTTCTAAATTAGTAAATCTTTCTATCTTTTTTACTAGAGTATTTATTACTCCAACTGGGCGGATAATCCCCTAAAAGCGACAGTTCTACCTAATTAACAGTAGGTGTGTCGGGATTATTCCTGATTTAACTGGCGAGTACGACGCTCAGCCTCAGCTTTTCGCCATTTTGCGATCTCACCATGGTTTCCAGATAACAAAACTGGTGGAACTTCTAATCCACGCCAAATTGCAGGCTTTGTATAGTTTGGATATTCAACTAATTGCTCATCATTATTACCTGAAATTGAGTGTGATTCTTCTTTTAATGAGTCAGGATTTCCTAATACACCAGGTAATAAACGAGCAGTTGCTTCAATAATTACCATTGCTGCAACCTCACCGCCTCCTAATACATAATCACCAATTGAAACCTCATGAACTTTAAAATTTGATTTAGCGCGATAGTACTCACCAACTCTTGCATCAATTCCTTCATACCGACCGCAAGCAAATATTAATTGCTTTTTAGATGAAAAATGAGTTGCCATCTTTTGATCAAATTTTTTACCTGCTGGTGTAAGAATAATTAAATCAACCTCAGATTTATCATCAGTAATTGCATCAATAGCATCTGCCCATGGATCAGCAAGCATCACCATGCCGGCCCCACCACCATAAGGAGTGTCATCTACGCTGTGGTGAACATCAGTTGTCTGATCCCTAAGATCATGAATATTAATTGACAGTAAGCCTTTATCAGCTGCCTTACCCAATAGGGATAATTTAAGAGGTTGTAAATACTCTGGAAAGATTGAAATCAGATCAAAGCGCAACATCTAATAGCCCCTCTGGTGGATTAATCACAATCTTTTTCTTTTCCACATCTATTGAAATAATTATCGCAGCCACCATAGGAACTAATACCTCTTTCCCGTTACGCTCAATTGATAAAAGATCTTGCCCAGGTAGTTTAACAATCTCAGTAACTGCTCCAACTAAATCACCATTTTCTAAAAAAACTTCACACCCAATTAGTTGTTGGTAGTGATACTCCCCCGGCGCTAGCTGATTGATATCAACATCAGCTGACATTAATTGATCACGTAATTCTTCTACTTGATTTCGATCATTTATTCCGATGAATGAAAGAAGTAAAACTTGATTATGCCAACGAGATGATTTGATCTCTAATTCTTTGCCGTTATCGAGAGTTAATATACTTCCAATTGAAAATCTTTGATCTGCAACATCGGTTCTAACCTCGATTGTGGCTTCACCTAAAACTCCATGTGCGCGGCCAATACGACCTACGACAAGTTGCAAATTAACGAACCTCGTCTGCCTCAATTAGATCAACTCGAACTGAGCGACCAGCGATTGCGCTGACTACAGTGCGAAGTGCTTTTGCAGTGCGACCATTGCGGCCAATTACCTTGCCAATATCTTCTGGATGAACACGAACTTCAAGAGTTGTTCCACCGCGTGAACTTTTCTCAGTAATTACAACCTCAGCAGGATTATCAACAATTCCTTTTACTAAATGCTCTAATGCTTCATCAATCATTATTACTCTTTTGCAGGTGCATCAGTTGGCACCTCATCAGCCTTTACTTCAGGTGCTTGCTCTACAACTTCAGGAGCTGCTTCAACTACTGCAGCCACAACTTCAGCACTGGCAACAGCTTCGCCAACTTCAGGGACTGCAACTTTTTTAGAAACTACTGGTGGCACATAAGCTGGCTCAACAATAATTTCACCGTCAGCGCCACGACGCTCTTTAATTTTTGTTGCTTTACCAGTTAACTTACGTAGGTAGTAAAGCTTTGCTCTACGTGCTGAACCATGTCGAACGATTTCAATTCTTTCAATCACTGGTGTGTGAACTGGGAATGTTCGCTCAACACCAACACCGTATGAAATCTTACGAATAGTAAATGACTCGCGGATTCCAGCACCAGAGCGTGCAATGACTACACCTTGGAAGATCTGAATACGGCTTTTGCTTCCTTCAATAACTCGAACGTGAACCTTTAACTCATCGCCAGAACGAAAAGATGGGATGTCTGTGCGAAGTGAGGCGGCATCAACAGCATCTAACACGTTCATTATTTGTCCTAATCGCTAAATTTATGGTCAATCAATTATTTTGAATGAACCCGTATCTTGCCACGCTAGGGGTGATTAGATCAAATTAGAGGTAAAAGTTGTGCGTGAAGGGCTGGACCTGCGCACACAACCAGTTCCTTATTTGCCGGTCCACCTGCCCGGCCTGAGATTACAGCGCCGGCCTGTGTTGCAATCAAACCACCAGCTGCATGATCCCATTCATTTAATGATGCTTCAAAAAATCCATCAAGGGATCCCATTGCTACATAACAAAGATCAACTGCTGCTGCCCCGTTTCTTCGCAAATCTCGAATTTGTGGCAATAGATTTGATATCACTTGTCCTTGCGTGCTTCTTAAATCTAAATCATATGCAAAGCCGGTAGAAAGTAATGCTTTATCTAAGGTAACTGGATCATTACACTTAATTTTATCTCCGTTATAAGTTGCATCCCCGCCTCTTACCGCACTCCATAATCCATTAATACTGGGTGCATAAACCACACCAACTAATACGCCATCTTTGTCTTTTGCTGCAATTGAAACATTCCAACCTGGTAGTCCGTATAGATAATTCACTGTGCCATCTAATGGATCAATTACCCAAGTTATTCCAGATTTACTTGTCCTTGCTGCTCCCTCTTCGGCGATGATTCCATCATCTGGGCGAGAGTTGAGAATTTCTCTAACAATTAACTCCTCTGCTTGCTGATCCATTTGAGTGGCAAAATCAACTGCCGAGCTTTTCTCAGTAAAGGTAAAGCTGCTAGGACGGTTCATTAAATGAGAACCAGCCATCTTTGCCACCGTATGTGCTAACTTCAACAATTCCGTGCTCACTGGGTTATCTAAGCATGAAAAGTAAAGCCAGTTTCGTGTGTGGCAGATTTAACCCGCCGATTACTTGTGGCAATCTACTCTCATGAGTGAACCAACTGATCTACGCTTAATCGGGCGCTCTGCCGATGGTAGTGAGTTGGAATTAGTAGATTTAAATGGAAATCAATTTAACCTAAGAATTAGCGATACTTTGCGAGCAAATATAAACCAACCGAGACTTTCTGCGGTTTCAAATATTGAAGAAGTAGTTACCACATCAGTTAAAGAGGTGCAGGCAAGATTAAGATCTGGTGAGAGTATCGATGCCATCTCTCGCACAACTGATTGGTCGATTGAGAAGATTGAAAATTATGCAGGTCCAATATTACAGGAGCGAGCTTTCATTATTTCCCAAGCTCTCGCCACTCAAATACGCCGTGAACCTCATGCGCCATACCTTGAAACAGCTGTTGCTAATCAGCTAGCTCCTAGAGGTGTTGATATGAATTCAGTCGAGTGGAACACATTTCGCCAACCTGATGGAAATTGGAACTTAACACTTTATTATCCACTTCGCGATGATTCTCCAAGTGATACCAAAGGTGAAGCAGTTTGGTTATTCAATTTAGGTCGACGAGCCCTTTCAGCACATGATGATGGCGCTAGATGGATTGGCGGTGAGGCAAAGGTTAAGCAACCAGTTCAAACCTATGGAAATATTCCACAAACTGATGCCCCAAGATTAGTTTCAATTAAAGAGGATGTAACACCATATGCACCAACTAAATTAGCTTCAGTTGATGAAGTTAATGAGGTAGATGATGAAGCAAAGCGTGATGGTGTGACTAGAAGAATTAAAATTCCATCATGGGATGACATTATGTTTGGTAAAAAGGATGAAGACTAAGTAAGTAAGAGCGGGATTTCCACTTCGATATCAGTAATACCACCATGGTGGCCCACCATTGAACTCTCCTCTTTTACTCTAGCTGGATCAATAAGAATTAAATCATCATTTGCAATGGCAATTAAATCTCCCATTCGCTCGGTTGCATCTTCACTTACAACTGGGCCAAATAATCCATTAGCAATTGCCTCTGATTTACTAAAAACTTTCGCACTATTTCCCAAAAATTGTCGCCACTTAGCAAGAGTTTCTTCCTGAGCACCTTCATTGATATAAATATGCCGCGCTCTTGGCTCACCACCAATTAGTAAAACATTCTCTAATAAATCATTATCCTGTCCTAAAATAATCTGCTTAGTGCTATTTACCATTCCATGATCTGATGTAATCCAAACCCTAGTTCCAGCAGGCACAGATTCTTTAACCTTTGTAATAAATTCACTTATTTGAACAAGTGCTGTTAGCCACTTATCAGAGCCAACTCCATCACTGTGTCCGGCTGAATCTAAGGTATTTAAATATGTGTAAACAAAGGATGGCTGTGGTTTTAACGCAGCAGATACAGCAGTTGCCATCTCATCAATACCATTTGCTCCAACATATTTAGCACCACGTAGTGCTGCTTGCGTAAAACCACTTCCTTCATACCTTTTAGCTGCCACATGTGTAACAGATACACCTGCTAAAACCGCGCGTTCAAATAAAGTAGGAACTTTTTGCCACATTACTGGATCTACCCGCTCATCCCATTTAAGGGCGTTTAGTAATCGATTACCACTTCTAGGAACTCTAACTGTGTAACCAAGCATGCCGTGAACTCCAGGAAGTACCCCAGTGCCTAAAGTTGAAAGACTTGTTGCGGTAGTTGATGGAAAATTTGTATAAATTGTTCTCATATTCTTTAACTCTTCAAAGATTGGGAATTGATCACCATATTTATTTACTGCATCTTGACCCATGCCATCAATTAGGATCAAGCACTCTCGCATATCTGCTTGCTTAAGTACTAAATAATCAATTGTATCGGCAACATTTAGTGTGGAAAATATCGAGTTAGTAAGGTGGGATAAACCAAATTGTTGATTCAATTTCCCACTATTCATAGCGCAAGGATACCTATCTTAAGAAATTAGTAAGTAATGGGCTTGTCGCTGACAAGAAAGTGAGGAAATATTGGCAAGATACGGCCTATGGCCAAAACACCAAAAGTAGTTACACCTAAAGCAGGGGAAAATCCTGGCCGAATAATTGATATCGATGTTGCCTCTGAGATGTCAGAATCATTTTTGGAATATGCGTACTCAGTTATTTATTCACGAGCACTTCCTGATGCCCGTGATGGTTTAAAACCGGTGCAGCGTCGTATTTTGCATCAGATGAATGAGATGGGCCTTCGCCCTGATAAAGGTCATGTTAAGTGCGCAAGAGTTGTTGGAGATGTAATGGGAAAGCTTCACCCCCATGGTGATGGCGCAATTTATGATGCAATGGTTCGAATGGCGCAATCTTTTTCAATGCGGCTGCCGTTAATTGATGGCCATGGAAATTTTGGTTCACTAGATTCAGGCCCAGCTGCTATGCGTTACACCGAATCTCGCCTTGCACTATCGGCAATGATGATGGTGGATGAATCAGATGAAGATACTGTTGATTTTGGTTCAAACTATGACGGTCAAATACTTGAGCCACAAGTACTACCTGCCGCCTTTCCTAACCTTTTGGTAAATGGTGCAACTGGTATTGCAGTTGGTATGGCTACAAATATGGCGCCCCATAATTTAGGTGAAGTAATTGCTGCGGCTAAGTTATTAATGGAAAATCCTAAGGCGACATTAAAACAATTAATGAAGTTAGTTCCAGGTCCTGATTTTCCAACCGGTGGTTACCTAGTTGCAACTGAGGGAATATCTGATGCTTATGCCAATGGCCGCGGCTCATTTAAGGTGCGAGCAACAACTGTGTTTGAGAAGATTTCATCTCGTAAGCAGGGAATTATTATCACTGAACTTCCATACAACATTGGACCTGAGAAAATTGTTGAAAAAATTGCTGACCTTGTTAAGGCTAAGAAAGTCCAGGGAATCTCAGATATCGTTGATTTATCTGATGGCCAATCTGGCACAAAGGTTGTAGTTGAGATTAAAAATGGTTATGAACCAGCTGAAGTTTTAGAAAATCTCTACCGGCTAACTCCAATGGAGGATGCATTCTCAATTAACGCAGTTGCCTTAGTTGACGGTAAGCCGCTAACCCTAGGTCTTAAAGATCTTTTGCAAGTATTTATCGATCACCGCATTGAGGTCGTAAGACGACGATCAACATTTAGAAAAGCTAAGGCACAATCTAGATTGAATCTAGTTGATGGCTTACTTAAGGCAATTGTTGATATTGATAAGGTAATTAAAATAATTAGAGCAAGTGAGGATGCCAGCATTGCTAAGGCATCTCTGATTAAAACTTTTAAGTTAAGTGATGAACAAGTTACCTATATTTTAGATATGCCACTGCGTAGATTGACCAAGATGAGCAAGATTGAACTTGAGTCTGAGGCCAAAGAATTAAAGGCTACAATCTCCTCCTTAACTGCAATCCTAAAAACAGAGGAGAGCATCAAAGCTAAAGTGTCTGAGGAGCTATCTGAAATTGAGAAAAAGTATGCCTCTCCTCGCCGCACCCGCCTTGTTGCGTAAGCAACTTTGATATCAACTAACGCCCTAGAACTTCGCGCTGCAGCAAGGCTGCTGGTTAAAGATGTAACTGTGAGAATTAATCACGGTGATCGTATTGGGTTTGTTGGTAGAAATGGCGCTGGTAAATCAACGCTTGCAAAGGTATTAGCTGGTGAAGTTATGCCTGCTGGTGGTGTTGTAAACCGCAGTGGAAAAATTGGTTACTTACCGCAGGATCCAAGAACTGGTGAAGATCAAGGAACTGTGATTGATCGAATTCTTTCAGTTCGCGAGTTAGATCAGATTGCTAAGCGAATGCGCGCTGTTGAAGAAGAGATGGCAACCTCACAAGGTGCGGAGCTTGAAAAAGCAATGGAGCGATACACCAGAGTTGAACATGATTTTTCAGCCGCCGGTGGCTACGCAGCATCAGCTGAAGCAGAAGCAATTGCTTCATCCTTAGGTGTTCCTAATAATTTATTTGATCAAGATTTAAGCGCTTTATCCGGTGGTCAAAGACGAAGAATTGAACTGGCCAGAATTCTTTTTTCTGGCGCGGAAACATTGCTTCTAGATGAGCCAACTAACCATTTAGATGCTGACTCAATTATCTGGCTACGAGAGTACTTATTTAAATACTCAGGCGGGTTAGTAATTATCTCCCACGATGTAAACCTGATTGAAACTGTCGTTAATAAGGTTTTTTATATCGATGGAAATCGAAATGTAATTGATGTATATAACATGGGCTGGAAGCAGTACTTATTACAACGTGAGCAGGATGAGCATCGCCGTAAACGGGAGCGCGCAAATGCTGAGAAAAAGGCAGAGATCTTGCAAAAGCAGGGTGAGAAGATGCGAGCTAAAGCATCTAAGGCAACTGCGGCGCAAGGAATGCTCCGTCGCGCTGAAAAACTTAGAAGTTCACTAGATGATGTGCGAGTTAAAGATAAGGTGGCAAAGCTTCGCTTTCCAACTCCATCACCATGTGGGAAGACGCCAATTTCTGCTCATGACCTATCAAAATCATACGGTTCACTTGAAATCTTCACAGATGTTGGCGTGATTATTGATAAGGGTTCTAGAGTTGTAATTTTAGGATTAAATGGAGCCGGTAAAACAACACTGCTTCGAATTTTAGCTGGTGAGCTTGAATCAGATACTGGTGAAGTCGTTAGTGGCCATGGTTTAAAAATCGGTTACTACGCCCAGGAGCATGAATCCCTTGATTTTGAAAGATCAGTACTTGAAAACATGATGTCCGCTACCGCAGATATTAGAGAACCTGAAGCTCGTAATGTGCTTGGATCTTTTTTGTTTATCGGTGATGATGTTCATAAACTAGTTAAGGTTTTAAGCGGTGGTGAGCGAACCAGGTTAGCACTTGCCACTTTGGTAGTAAGCGCCGCAAATGTGCTTCTACTAGATGAGCCAACAAATAACTTAGATCCAGCATCTCGTGATGAAATCTTGGCAGCGCTAAGTGAGTATCAAGGCGCAGTAATTTTGGTATCCCATGATGAAGGCGCAGTAGCTGCATTAAAGCCTGAGCGAGTGATTTTGTTGCCAGACGGTGATGAGGATTTATGGAAAGAAGATTATTTTGATCTAATCAGTATTGATTAAGCGTCAATTCGCTCTCGATCAATATCAGCTGATGAAATAAAGTCCTTACGGGGAGCTACTTCATTACCCATTAATAATTCAAACATTGCCTCAGCCTTTGTAACATCTTTCATAGTAATTCTGCGAAGAGTTCGATGTTCTGGATCCATTGTGGTCTCACGTAATTGATCAGCATCCATCTCACCTAATCCTTTATAACGTTGAATTGGTTCCTTCCACCTCTTGCCATCTTTTTTTAATCCTGCGATAACTTTCTTCATTTCATCATCTGAGTAGGTGTAGTGAACCTCCCCTTTCTTGCCACCAATAACATCAATTCGGTGAAGTGGTGGAATAGCTGCAAATACTCTGCCCGCTTCAACAAGTGGGCGCATATATGAATTAAATAATGTAAGGAGTAAGCAACGAATATGGGCGCCATCAACATCAGCATCTGACATCAAAATAACTCGGCCATATCTAGCGTCATTAATATCAAAGGACTTTCCACTACCCGCGCCAATCACTTGAATAATTGATGCGCACTCATTGTTTTCAAGCATCTGCGAAAGTGATGCCTTTTGTACATTTAATATTTTTCCTCTAATTGGCAAGATTGCTTGAAACTCAGAGTTTCTAGCAGCCTTAGTTGTGCCGAGTGCAGAATCTCCCTCAACGATAAATAACTCAGTCCGAGCCGCTTCATCAGATCTGCAATCAGATAATTTTGTTGGCAGAGATGAACTCTCTAGTGCATTCTTTCGCCGTTGTAGATCCTTATGTGCCCTTGCTGAAATTCTTGTTCTTGAGGCATTTGCAATCTTTTCTAGAATTAAGCGCCCAGTTGCCTTATCAATTCTCTTAGTTGTATTAAAAAATGCCTTCATCTCATCAGCTACAACCTGTCCAACAATCTTGGCAGCAGCAGCTGTTCCTAATACCTCTTTAGTCTGTCCCTCAAATTGTGGCTCAGACATACGTACAGTTACGACAGCGGTTAAGCCCTCTTGAACATCATCTTTAATTACATCAACTTCATTATTTTTTAAAGTTTTAGTAGCCCGCAGCGCATCATTTACCGCTTTAGTAATTGATTTTTCAAAACCTGCAACATGTGTGCCACCTTTTGGGGTAGAAATAATATTTACAAATGAAGAAATGGTTGCTTCATAACCATTACCCCACTGCATTGCAATATCAACGCCCATCTCGCGCTCAACCTCAGTTGGAGTCATATGACCCTTTTCATCTAATACTGGAACATTTTCACTATAAGTACCTTTTCCAGAGATTCGAATTACTTCGCCAACTGGATCGTCAGGGCGCAAGAATGTACAAAACTCTGAGATACCGCCTTTATGAAAAAATGTTTCAGTAGTTTTTGTCTTAGTTCGGCGGTCATTAACAACTAAGGTGATTCCAGGTACTAAGTAAGAAGTTTGTCTAGCTCTTGCGTAAATATCCTGAATTTCTAACTCTGCCTCTTTTAAGAAAATCTGCTTATCAAACCACCACTTAATTCTTGTGCCAGTTACTTTGGCCGATACTTTTCCAATAACTCTAAGCCCTGATTTTTCGCTAAAACTTGCATTCGGTCCTTCACCTTCAAAAATACCAGCATGACCGCGTTTAAATGACATCCAATAAATTTTGCTATCTCGATCAACTTCAACATCAAGGCGTGAGGCAAGTGCGTTAACAACGGAGGCGCCAACACCATGTAATCCGCCAGAGGCAGCGTAGGAGCCGCCACCAAATTTTCCACCAGCATGAAGTTTTGTCATAACTACTTCAACACCGGTAAGCCCAGTCTTTGGTTCTTTATCTACTGGAATACCGCGACCATCATCATGAACTTCAACTGAACCATCAGCTTCTAAATTAATTTCAATTGTTTTGCAATGACCAGCTAATGCTTCATCAACTGCGTTATCAATTATTTCCCAAAGGCAATGCATAAGACCACGTGAGTCAGTGGTGCCGATATACATACCTGGGCGCTTGCGAACAGCATCTAATCCTTCAAGGACAGATAAATCTTTCGCGGTATAACTGCTAATAATTGCGGCAGAGGTGCCATCTTCAGGTTTTATGTTCTTTATCACCACGGGTACAAAGGTTATCGGCGGTACTACCACATATAGTTAATCCGCGCCGAGATTGACCCATATTTATTGCAATCGATATCAAAATGAGATTATTTACACATATTCTCAGCATTTAAGCGCAAAAATTTACTTAATTGAAACCAAATATCAAGCGGGGAATAAAGTATTCATGGTTTGATGTTCCCCTAGGGAAGAAGAAACGGAGCACGCGATGACTAGCCAGATCACAATGGAGCAAACTCCATTAAATTCATTAGACCGCTGTGACCGCTGCGGTGCGCAAGCTTATGTGCGCGCAATACTTATTTCCGGGGGTCAATTACTATTTTGTTCACACCACGCTAAATCTTATGCGGAGGGATTAAAGCCAGTCGCGGCTGTAATCCAGGATGAAACCCAAAAATTAGCTAATCAAGCAGCTAAATAATTACTCGCTAGCAAATCCAGCATCGCGGTGACTACCATCGCAAAATGGCTTTTCCTTTGATGCACCGCATCTGCATAGTGAGAAGTCTGTCTTAGTTTCAACAACATTTCCATCTGCATCAACAAAATCAACTGTTCCAGTAACTCTTATTGATGCATCTTTCTTAAACTGCATTTTTACTTTATCACTCATTTTTTCACTCTTCCTTAATCTAGGTAGTCGCGTAGTACTTGAGAACGAGATGGATGGCGAAGCTTTGACATTGTCTTAGACTCAATTTGGCGAATACGTTCACGAGTTACCCCGTAAACCTTGCCAATTTCATCTAGTGTTTTTGGTTGTCCATCAGTTAAACCAAATCGCATAGCCACAACGCCTGCTTCACGCTCAGATAATGTATCAAGAACTGAGTGAAGTTGCTCTTGTAATAATGTAAAGGAAACCGCATCAGCTGGCACGATCGCCTCTGAATCTTCGATTAAATCACCAAACTCAGAATCACCCTCTTCACCAAGTGGGGTGTGGAGCGAGATTGGCTCACGGCCATACTTTTGCACCTCAACAACTTTTTCAGGTGTCATATCTAATTCTTTAGCTAACTCCTCAGGTGTTGGTTCTCTTCCCAGATCCTGCAGCATCTGCCGCTGAACTCTGGCCAACTTATTAATAACTTCAACCATATGTACTGGAATACGAATTGTTCTAGCCTGATCTGCCATCGCTCTAGTAATCGCCTGCCTAATCCACCAGGTGGCATAGGTTGAAAACTTATATCCTTTTGTGTAATCAAACTTTTCAACTGCTCTAATTAAACCTAGGTTCCCTTCTTGAATTAAATCTAGGAATAACATTCCACGCCCGGTATAACGCTTAGCTAAGGAAACTACTAACCGAAGGTTTGCCTCTAGCAGATGATTCTTATCCCGGCGCCCATGAAGCACAATTTGTTGATACTCACGCTTTAACTTCTTATCCATCTTCTTATCTTTTGCTAACCGCTCTTCAGCAAATAAACCAGCCTCAACTGATTGAGCGAGTGAAACCTCAAGCTCAGCATTTAATAGCGGAACCCTGCCAATTAACTTCAAATAATCTTTTACCGGGTCCGCCGTAGCGCCTGCAGTTAATACTGTTTGAGCTGGTGCGTCATCCTCTTCAGAATCTTTAAGTACAAATGAGTTTGCTTCATTTTGAGATTCCTCAGCCACATTTACAACTCTTATTTCAGGAGCGCCGTCCTCAGTAGTCGCCTCTTCCTTATCTTCAATTAATGACTCAAGATCTTCAATTTCAACCTCTTCTAACTCAACCTCTTCGCCATCAATTTTAACCTTTGCCACTTTGCCATCTTTTTGGCCAGCAGCCGGCTTTGGCGCAACTGGGGTAATTAACGCTAATTCACTCTTCTTAAGCATTCGAAATGGTGACAGACCTAACTTGCGAAGCTTCTCTACTTGCTTAGGAACAGTCACCTCTAATTCGCGGGCGATTAAAACTAAATCTTGATCTGCTTTTTTAACAATTCTATGAATGTTATCGATGCCACGGCCTTGTAGTTCAGCTAGGACATTCTTTTGCTGGATCACTAACTCTTTTACTCGAAGAATCTGGGCAATGTCTTTTGCATCTAATACTGCCTTTTGCGGAATCTTTACAATTTTCTTTGCAGGCTTTACTTTTTTTGCAACAGGTTTTTTAACTGAACTCTTTTTATTTACAGGTTTTTTCTTACCCCTACCTGCTTTAGCGCCTTTTTTGGGCGCACGAGTTACAGCCACAATTCATCCTTTGTTTTAAGGTCTTTAAACTTTTGCGATTTTATTTAAACCGCCCGACCCTTGGCTATATTATAAATTGTCCACACCCCTTTATGCACATCCATTTTGGCTAATTTGAGATTTTTTGCAGATTAAGCGCGTTTTTGATGATTGCCCCCACCGATTCCACCTCAATTAAGAAGCCATCATGGCCAAATGGGGATGAGATGCTGTGAAGGGTGCTCACCTGCGGGGTCAGTTCAGCAATCTCCTGTTGCAAGCGAGGTGGGAAAAGTCGGTCAGTATCAATTCCAACTATATGAAGTGGAATCTTTATTTTTGAAAGTACCGCAGCTACCCCACCACGATCGCGGCCAACATCATGAGAGTTCATTGCCTCTGTTAATGCAATATAAGTATTAGCGTCAAATCTTTTAGCAAGTTTTTGCGCTTGATGATCTAAATAAGACTCAACTGCGTATCTGCCAGTCTCATCCCCTTGTAACTCACGCCCAAACCTGACATCCATCTCAGACTCAGTTCGATAGGTTAAATGTGCAATTCTTCGGGCAATTCCCATTCCCTCAATTGGGCCAATCTCTTGTTCATAGTAATCACCATTATTAAAGTTTGGATCAGATTTAATTGCTCTTATTTGTATTGAAGCTGTACCTATTTGATCCCCAGTTGTCACCGCGCAAGATCCAATTGTGCAGATCGCGCTAACTAACTCTGGATAGGTAATTGCCCACTCCAGGCTTCGCATGCCGCCAAGGGATGGACCAACCGCTAATTGGTATTTCTTAATGCCAATTTTATTTGTAAAAGCTAATTCAGCCTCAACCATATCTCTAATAGTTAGGGCAGGAAATCTAGATCCCCATCTTTTTCCATCGGAGGCGATAGAAGATGGCCCAGTTGAACCTTGGCAGCCGCCAATCACATTTGGACAAACAATAAAATACTTATCAGAATCAAATGGTAAGCCTGGGCCAACCATTTGTGGCCACCAACCATTAACATCTGCCCAGCCAGTAAGTGCATGATTAACTAATATTGCATTATCGCCAGCAGAATTTAATTTACCCCAACTTTGATAAGCGATTGTTATATCAGCTAAAACCTCACCTGACTCCAGCTGCAAGTCACCAATCTTTAGAAAATGGCGATCACCGGGGTCATGACTTTCCAGCCATGCCCCGGTAACTGCTGGGTTAACACCACTCATTACTTTTACTTGCTTTTATTATTTAGCAGCAGCAAATGCTTTTTCAAGATCGGCTTGAATATCTTTGATATTTTCAATACCAACAGATAAACGAACTAATCCTGGAGTAACACCTGCAGTTATTTGCTCTGCTGGTGTTAATTGTGAATGAGTAGTAGAGGCAGGGTGAATTGCCAAGCTTCTAACATCTCCAATGTTTGCTACATGCGAGTGCAGATTTAGTCCCTCAATAAACTTCTTACCAGCTTCAACTCCACCTTTAATTTCAAAGGATAGAACAGAGCTACTGCCCTTAGGACAGTACTTGTTAGCTAACTTATTCCACTTTGATGATGGCAAAGATGCATAGTTAACCTTTTCAACCTGAGGGTGCTTTTCAAGCCATGTTGAAACCTGCCGTGCATTTTCAATATGGCGCTCCATGCGAAGTGATAATGTCTCAAGGCCATGGGCAAGTAGCCAAGCATTAAATGGGGATACTGCAGCTCCGATGTCGCGAAGAAGTTGCAATCTGATCTTAAAGATATAAGAAAGGTTTGCACCAAAAGCTGAACCAACACCTAACGCTTGGCCGTAAACAAGACCATGATATGACTGATCAGGCTCATTAAATCCCTTAAACCGCTCTGGATATTTAGCATAATCAAACTTTCCAGAGTCAACAATTGCTCCTACGATCGCATTTCCATGACCGGATAGGAACTTAGTTGCTGAGTGCACAACTACATCAGCACCCCACTCAATTGGGCGAATGAGATATGGCGTAGCAACGGTGTTATCAACTATCAATGGAGCGCCGAATTCATGAGCAATTTTTGCTACACCCTCGATATCTAATACATCATTTTTTGGATTAGCAATCGTCTCACCAAAAAATGCTTTGGTATTTGGCTTTATTGCTTTGCGCCAAGAATCTAAATCATCTGGATTCTCTACGAAGGTAACCTGGATGCCGTATTTTGGTAATGTGTAATGAAATAGGTTGTAAGTACCACCATATAGTGAAGGTGATGAAACCACATGATCACCGGCTTGCGCCACATTCATAATTGAATAGGCGGTTGCAGCAGATCCAGAGGAGACAAGAAGAGCGGCAACGCCGCCTTCTAGTGCAGCAATTCTCTGCTCAACCACATCCTGTGTTGGATTCATAATGCGGGTGTAGATATTTCCCATTTCTGCTAAACCAAATAGGTCAGCAGCATGTTTGGTATCGCGGAACTGATAAGCAGTTGTTTGATAAAGCGGAAGTGCACGTGCCCCAGTTGTTGGATCTGCAACTTGACCAGCATGAACCTGTTGGGTTTCAAATGAGTATGACAATGTAGCCTCCTAATTTAAGGTGGCGATAAAAAATTATTAGGGATTACCCCTAAATCTTTTTAGCGAACCACTCTTGCCGATTGCACCTTGCTATCGACCTGGTCTTCACCCGGAGCACCCCACCGTGGTGGAGGGTTGCCGCTTAGTTAGCCGGGGCTATGAACTAAGACTCATGACCTACGATGAAAAATACTAGAGATTGTGCGCCTTTGCAACTGCGCCATACATAATTTTTCCCTCGTGAACATTAAGCCCCTTAGCAAGGTGGGCATCCTCATCAAGCGCCTTCTGCCAGCCTTTATTAGCAAGGGCTAAACCATATTTAATTGTGGCATTAGCTAGCGCGTAAGTTGAGGTGGCAGGAACTGCCCCCGGCATATTCGCCACACAATAAAAGATTGAGTTATGAACCTTAAAGGTTGGCTCTTGATGAGTTGTTGCCTTCGAATCTGTGAAGCAGCCGCCTTGATCAATTGCCACATCAACTAATACCGATCCTGGCTTCATTTTCTTAACTAGCTCATTACTTACCAGCTTTGGCGCCTTTGCGCCATGAACTAATACCGCCCCAATTACTAAGTCAGCCTGAGTTACCTCTTTTTCAATTTCATACGCACTTGAGGCTAATGTTTGAACATTGCCTGCAAATATTTGATCAACTTGGGCAAGACGTTTTAAATCTAAATCCATTACCGTCACATCAGCTCTCATGCCGTGAGCGATAGTTGCAGCAGCAACTCCAACGACTCCCGCGCCAATAACAACTACCTTGCCAGGTCTTACCCCTGGAACTCCGCCAAGTAATACACCACGGCCGCCTCTACTTGCTTCAAGGGCGGCGGATCCTACTTGAATACTCATTCGACCAGCCACCTCACTCATTGGCGCTAGTAGCGGTAATTGCCCATCAACTTCAACTGTTTCATATGCAATTGCTGTTATGCCAGAGTCAATAATCGCCTGCGTGCACACTTTGTTTGCGGCAAGATGAAGATAGGTGAAAAGAATTTGTCCTTTGCGCATTCTTTTATACTCAATTTCAATTGGCTCTTTTACTTTTTGAATTAAATCAGCTTTTTGCCAGATCTCATCGGCGGAGTCAATTATTTGGGCCCCCGCTGCAATGTAATCAGTATCTGAAATCGCAGAGCCTGCGCCAGCATTTTTTTCAACTAATACTGTGTGCCCGGCTACTACATATGCATGCACACCGGACGGGGTGGCTGCAACTCGAAACTCATTATTCTTTAACTCTTTAGGAATACCAATAATCATTAAGCACCACTCTACTAAGCAACGCTGCTTAGTAATTAAATACTACTGCCAAAGAGTGAACTGCAAATCTTTGGATGAAGTTGAGCGCGCATCATCGCAAAACTATCGGCTGGCCAGGCTGCTGTGAAAACCCGGCGAAGCAGAAGGGCTAGTGGGTAATTTGGGCAATCAGCTAGCGCACTTAATAGGCCGTTATGGGCCAAATCAGACTCCCCTGATTCATAAGCGCAAGCAGCAAAGATGCAGGCAACGGGTGCGATATAACCTTTTGGGGAAAGATTCATTAACCAATACCAAAGATTAAATAATTCATCTTTATTTTCATCCGTTGCAAGCCCCATTGCATAATCTCTAACCTGAAGATCCTTAAATCTGACTAAAACTAAAGCAAGTAATTCATAATCATCAATCTCAGCCTCGGCATTAAAGCGTGCTATCAAATCATTTACCGCAAGGGCACCTTCTCGTTGCTGCGTTAATACCTGATCACCTTCATAATCAATCTCAGCTACTTTAGATACGGCGTCCTGTAATAGTAATTTATTATCCATGTTTTAAGTTTGGCAAAGATACGAAAGCAGGTGTAGAGAATATAGAAATTGTGGATTACTTAATATATTTAGTTGGTCCTTTAACCACAGGTAGGCTTCTTGTAATACTTTGCGTAATAGCATTGCCACTAACTGGTGTTATGACCCCGTTAACTGACCAAGTTCCTCGCCATATAACCTTAAGGTTTACCTGATAATCACTACTGCTTTTATAGGTATGAGTGATTCCACCGATTGGAAATGGTGCTCCCTGATTAGTTGTTACAAAAAATGAATTATCACCAAAGCTCCAAGTAAAGGTTGGGGTGAGATTTACATAAACTACTACATCTAAAATTGGCACTAGCGCAGTGAATCTAGTTGGTGTTTGCGTCCAAAAATATACCGGCACATTAACTAACGCCGCCTGCTCTGGTTGAAAATTAAGATCACCTGCTGGCAGCATTTTAATTAACTTATCTGAAAGAGATGCACTAGCTACCTTAGCTACCACTTTTTTAACTACTGGTTTTTTAACTACTGGCTTTTTAACAACTACCACACTTTTAACCACCGGCTTTTTTAATACCTTAGGGATAACAAATGGTGAAGCTTTTGGCTTGGGTATGACTTTAACAATAGGCTTTTTAACTACTGGTTTAGTAGTGCTTTGTTTTTTCCCTTTTTGTGCCGTAATAACTAATTGATTATCTGAGGTAAAGACATCCACACATGTCTTATCAACACATGAACCCGCGCCATACGCATTAGTGGTGGTAATAATTGTTATTAGAATAATTATGTAATATCGCTTAATAACCACACTCCCCCTTTATTTTTAACAGTAAATTCATTTGTAATCTTCGAGGCACTCCACCGCACACCTACTCGACTTGTTTTATCTACCTTCTTGATATCACTTCGATCAACTTGGACTAGAAAACTCTTTTCATTTATGCCATCTTTAAGCAAGTTAATACTGCGTAGCTTGTATTCACCTCCAATTAAAGTAGCCGTGTGAAATAGAGTGGCTAATCGGTAAGTAATATCTAGGCAGCCGCAATCTCTAAATGCATTAGCTCTAATTAGCGCGAAATCACCAGTTAACGCCATGTTAAGGCCATCAACATAATTAATTATTGGCTCAAGTGAGGATGCTTCAACATCTGGCAAAAAACCTTCACTAGAACTCTTATTTTGATCTGGTAGATAAGCGCCATAGCCGTCATATTTATCTCCCGTTGGCGCCAGCGCCCCTTGCGCTTTAGCGCAAGAAGTTAGTGTGATTGGCAAGATAATGAGTGTGATTAATTTCAGGTACAGAGGCATAGCGGTAATCTAAATAAATTTTGATTCCGTTGGGTATGAAATTCACATGGCTGTGAATTAAGTAGTTGTGTGTAAAACTACTCTCATGGCGCACCGTGATGGCGATGGATGGATCCAGTGTAATTGTGGTGGCAAACATTGGGGGTTAAATGGCGCAGCCGGATTACTGTTAGTAAGAGATGGCGCAATTCTTATGCAACACAGGGCGCCTTGGGTTCACAATGGCGACACTTGGGGTATTCCAGGTGGTGCTCGTGACTCACATGAGAGCGTAATTGAGGCAGCAATTAGAGAAGCACATGAAGAGATTGGAATTAGCGCAGATCAGTTAACAGCGGGTGAGATATTTATTGATGATCATGGGATCTGGAGTTATCACACTGTAATTGCTAAAGCACACCCTGAATTAGTAGCACATGAGGCAAATGATGAATCTAAAGAGGTGGCCTGGATAGCCTTTGATGAGGTTATAAATAAAAACCTTCACCCTAGTTTTGCAAATACTTGGCCCACACTCCTTACTAAATTAAAAGCGCTTTAATCTTTTTTATCTAAATACTGCGCATCTAATCTGCGGAGGGCATCCTTAATTACTTCACCATCATTGGTGCGCCAAAATGGTGGCATTGAGTTTAAAAGTATTGAACCATATCTTTTATTAACAATTCGAGAATCTAAAATGGCAACAACACCTCGATCATCTAATGATCTAATTAATCGCCCAGTTCCTTGGGCTAGAAGTAAGGCAGCCCGTGGCAATGAGATCTGCATAAAACCTGAGCCACCAGCGGCGTCAGCTTCAGCAGCTCTTGCAGATAAAACTGGTTCATCAGGTCTTGGAAATGGAATGCGATCTATTACAACTAATGTGCAGGCACTTCCTGGCACATCAATTCCCTGCCAGAGTGAAATTGTGCCAAGTAAAATTGATCGCTCATCCTTTGCAAACTTATCTACCAACGGACCAACGCTATCTCCACGGCGTTGAGTAATTATTGGAATTTTAAGCTCTGCTAAAACATTTCTTAAGTGTTCATCGGCCATCTCAACACCACGCCAAGATGAGAATAAAGCTAATGTGCGCCCACCTGCTGCCTGAATTAACTCACCTAATTCAGTAAGTACCTCCTTTGATGGTCCATCTCGGCCTGGCTCTGGTAACTCCTTTGGCAAATAAAGCATTCCTTGATTAGTGAAATCAAATGGAGAACCAACATCTAGGATCTGCAAGTTAGCTGGATCCATTAAGCCTTTTTCATCATCCTCACTATTCTCTTCATTTTCCTCAATGTTTTCATCATTATTTTTACCCGCAATTATGAAGCCAATATTTTTAGCAATCGCATCAAATGATTTACCAACCGTTAAAGTCGCACTGGTTGCTATAACTGGTGTTTGAGTTAGTAAATTACCGCGCAGCACATCAGATACTGCCAGCGGTGCTAGATATAAAGTTGAATAGGTTGGCTCAAACCAAAGTACATGTGTGTGACCAGGTTTTAATAATTTGGTGCAGGTTTGGCTAATTTCATTTAATGCACCCTTTACTCTTGCCCGCTCAGCCATTGTGTTTGGATCAATAATCTCAGCATCGGCTGAAATCAACGCGGTCACAGCAGAGACCGCATCTTTTACTGCCCTAAGTGGTGCTTCAAGTGAGGATGGTAATTCATCTAATCTGCCAGCTTTTAGCGGATCTGTTTTTAAATCATTTGCGTAATCATCAATTGCTGCAGAAAATTTCTCAGCTGCTTTATGCAGCGCATCACTTCCCTTACCTGGCATATGTTTTCTTGCCATATTAGCTGCCCTTGAAACTCTGGCAGCAGTTAACTCCTCTGTTACCGCTTGAGTTGTGCGATCCATAAACTCATGTGCTTCATCTAAAATAATTGCATCTCGCTCTGGCAAAATAGGGTGCGAGTCCACAATTTCAATTGCTAGCAAGGTGTGGTTAGTAACAACAATATCTGCAGTTTGAGCTTTTGCTTTTGCAAGGGCTGCGAAACATTTAGAACCTGATGGGCAATCATCAGCTCCTATGCACTCTCTGCCTGAAACAGAGTTAGCCGCCCACACCCGCCTATCAACCTCAGGGGCATCATCTCTATCCCCAGTTGCATTTGGTGATTGCGCCCAAGCTCTTAATCTTTTGGCATCCGCCTCAAGGGAAGAAATCTCTAAAATCATTTCACCCTCAGGATCGTTTGCGGCGTTATTCATCTTCTGCAAGCAAACGTAATTACCAACGCCTTTATAGATAGCAAATGAAATAGCTCGTTTTAATTCTTTATCAAGTGCTGCTTTTATTTTTGGTAAATCTCGCTCAATTAACTGCCGCTGCAAAGCTAAGGTGGCAGTTGCTACTAATACTTTTTTGCCGTGAACTAATGCGGGAACAAGGTAGGCAAGTGATTTACCAGTACCAGTTCCTGCTTGAACTAAAAGGTGATGACGATCAGATAGCGCATTTGCAACAGCCTCTGCCATCTCAATTTGGCCAGCTCTTGGTTGCCCACCAATTGCAGTAACTGCAACATCAAGGGCTGATCTAACCTTTTTTGAATACTCACTCACTAGCGCAGGTTATTGGAAAAAAGTAAGGGCCCGCAGCTTTAACTGCGAGCCCTTTAACTTTAATTATTGATTTATGAACAACCTGAGGTGTTTCCGCAACCTTCGCAGACAAAACATGATCCGGCCATTCTCATCTTCACACCACATGTCATACAAAGTGGTGCATCTGATTTAACTCCAGCCATCTTTTCAAAGAGCTCCATTGATGAACCAACTGGTGCGTTATCAAAAGGCGCCTTTTCAATATTTACCGATTGAGAATTTTTCACACTCTCACCAATTGATTCCTTCTCATCCGGTGTGTAATCACCAGTTTCAAGGGCGCGAGCGCGCTCTGCTGCTGAGTAAATTCCAAGAGCAGCTCTTGCATCAAATGGTAAATAATCGAGAGCTAATCTGCGGAAGATGTAATCCATTACAGATTGCGCCATTCTGATATCAGCATCATCAGTCATACCTGCTGGCTCAAATCTTTGGTTAGCAAACTTCTCCACAAATGTTTCAAGTGGAACGCCATATTGCAATCCAATTGATACTGCAATTGAAAAGGCGTCCATCACACCGGCCAGAGTTGATCCTTGCTTACCAAGTTTTAAGAAAACTTCAGCGAGCGCGCCATCAGCATATGCACCAGCGGTCATATAACCCTCTGCCCCTGCTACTGAAAATGAGGTTGTTTGCGCCGGCCTTGATTTTGGAAGACGACGTCGAACTGCAGTTGGTTGAGTATCAATTACTATCTCAGCTTTCTTACCCTTTGAATCAGATAGTGGTTGACCAACCTTGCAATTATCACGGTATACAGCAAGTGCCTTAATACCTAACTTCCAACCTTGGTAGTAAACCTCTTCGATCTCTTCAACAGTTGCATCCGAAGGCAGGTTAACTGTTTTTGATATAGCACCTGATAAAAACGGCTGACATGCAGCCATCATATGAACATGTCCCATTGCGCTAATTGAGCGAACTCCCATTGCGCAATCAAATACTGTGTAGTGCTCAGGCTTTAATCCTGGTGCATCAATAATATTTCCATGCTCTGATATGTACTCAACAATTGCTTCAATTGTCTCATCGGTATAGCCAAGTTTTTTAAGAGCAAGTGGCACAGTCTGATTTACGATCTGCATCGAGCCACCGCCCACCATCTTCTTAAACTTAACCAGGGCTAGATCTGGCTCAATACCGGTGGTATCACAATCCATCATC
>Ga0247832_1002046_pt1 | contig 32601 bp, 28 predicted proteins | sample LaCruzMarch2015__10_FD_192407 | JGI IMG/M metagenome (GOLD analysis project Ga0247832, IMG submission 192407) | Freshwater microbial communities from meromictic Lake La Cruz, Castile-La Mancha, Spain - LaCruzMarch2015_4m | ecosystem: Environmental > Aquatic > Freshwater > Lake | place: Spain... | reverse complement strand
TTTAAAAAATCAATTGGTGAATAAATTTTAATTTTTTCATTAGCAGCATTAATCATGTAACAATTCTTTCTAAAAACTTTCAACATATTACCAAGTTCACTTAATTCCTCTACATGCTTAGTATCTAAAAAATCTAAACTTAATTTTTTAACGATAATTTCTTCATAATATTTTTTTTCCAAAATGAATAAATTTTCTTTAAAAGAACCTCTCCACAAATTATCTTCACTATTATTACTTAATTTATTTAAATATTCTGCTGCCGCAAGTATTGCGCCTTTTTTCTTCTTATCATCAGAATCATCTTTAATTAAAAAATCTTTTTTATCTTTATAAAAACATCCAACTATAGCCAAGGCTTCGACTAACTCTCTATCAAAATCTTTTCCTAAATTTCTTATTCTTGAATCAAATCTTCTTGAATATTTTATAATCTCATCAAAATTTTCCTCTTTTGCCTTATCATTTTCTTCTGAGAAAAATTTAATATTATCTTTAGCTGTATCAATCGTTATATCAAAAAGATCTTCGTCGTTTTTAATATAAGATATTTTTTTACCTACTTTTATTTTATATAAAGGTGGCTGCGCTATATAAATTTTTCCATTTTTAATAAGCTCATTAAATGGTTCGTTATTAAAAAAAGTTAATAGTAAAGTTCTTATATGAGATCCATCGACGTCAGCATCGGTCATAATAATAATCTTTCCATATCTTAATTTTTCAAGACTAAAATCATCAAACCCAGTGCCAATAGCGTTAATTAAAGTTATAATTTCGTTTGAAGAAAGCATCTTGGCATAAACCTTTTTGGCTTCCGCCGGATCAAGCTTGTTCGAGCCATTATTCTTAGAGTCGACATAGGTATTTAAAATCTTTCCTCTTAAGGGTAATACAGCCTGAAATTCTCTATTTCTTGCCTGTTTTGCCGATCCTCCCGCTGAATCTCCCTCAACTATAAATAATTCAGCTTTATCTTTATCTTTTGTCTGACAATCGGCCAGCTTTCCTGGCAAACTAGAAATATCCAAAGCACTTTTTCTTCTTACACTTTCCCTTGCTTTTCTAGCAAGCTCCCTCGCCAAAGCAGCTTGTGATATTTTATTTACGAGTATCTTTGTAATTTTACTATTTTGATCAAACCAAACTTCTAATTTCTCGTTCACAATTCCCTCGACTACTGAACGAACTTCAGAGGATACTAACTTTTCTTTAGTTTGTGACGAGAATTTAGGATCTTTTACTTTTACAGAAATTATAGCTGTTAATCCTTCTCTAACATCATCCCCAGTTACTGAAATTTTTTCTTTTTTAAGAATACTATTATCAACAACATATTTATTAATAGTTCTAGTTAATGCATTTCTAAAACCTACTAGATGAGTACCACCGTCTTTTTGTGGTATATTATTAGTAAAAGTAATAATTTGTTCTTGATAACCTGCATTCCATAGCAGAGCAACTTCTAACTGAACGTCATTTTTGCTTCCTAAAATATATATTGGTTTTGTAAAAAGATTCTCTGCTGAATCGAATTTAAGTTTTTCTTTATTCTTATCAAGATCGATAACAAATTCTGCAATACCTCCTTCAAACTTATACTCAAATCTTTTTATTTTTTCTTCCCTTTTGTCTTCTAGAATAATCTGAATACTTTTATTTAAATATGCTAATTCTTTAATTCTTTTTCTTAGAATATTGATATCAAATACCGTAGTTGTAAATATTTTTTTTGACGGTAAAAAGGTAACTGAAGTACCATTTGTTTTTTTTGCATCTCCTATCTGTTTTAAAGATTTTAAAGTAACTCCATCTTTAAACTCTGCGAAATATTCTTTATTTTTTCTATAAATATTTAATTTTAAATTTTCAGACAAAGCATTCACTACCGAAACTCCTACTCCGTGTAAGCCTCCTGAAATTTTATATGAATCGTGGTCAAATTTTCCTCCTGAATGCAATTGAGTCATAATTACCTCTGCAGCTGATACTCCCTCCTCTTTATGCAAATCAACAGGAATGCCTCTTCCATTGTCTTCAACGGTAACACTTTGATCTTTGTTTAATGAAACATAAATTTCATTACAGTGTCCAGCTAGAGCTTCATCTATTGAATTATCAATTACTTCAAAAACCATATGATGTAGACCTGTGCCATCATCAGTGTCACCAATATACATCCCTGGTCTTTTTCTAACCGCATCTAAACCTTTTAAAACTTTAATGGAGTCTGCTTCGTATAAGTTATTTTGAGATTTTTTTTGTAAATTTTCAGGCATTTATGAATTTATTGTCGAGGCATTTTATAACATTTTTTATGCCTAATTAGGACAAGGTAATTGCTATAATTTTACAAAAAGTGCTTTATTTTCAATAGCTTGGAACAGTTGAATATCATTTCCAGTGTACCAAGTTTGCATGCCAATTTTTGAAATTTCATCAAAAAAAAGTTCAAGATTTTTACCGTCTATATGTGATGCAATCTCATCAAATAACAATATGGATTGCATATTCTTAGACTTCATTAACCATATAAATGATAGGATCAATGATATTAGTATTTTTTTTTGCTCTCCCGTTGAGCAAAGGTCAGAATTCAGTTTAGTTTCTTGATTAAAGAATTCAAAAACATCAAATTGTGGACCAACACTATTCCTTTTTATTATTTGATCGATCTCACGTTTTTCTAAGTATTTTTTTTCAAAAAATGAGTAGAAATCGTTTTCAATAATATTTTCATCCAAGTCGAATATATTTTTAATATTAAGTTTAATTTTTAAGAAATTATTCAATTTATTTAAAATAATATTATTAATGTCCTTAATAAAAGATCTTCTATAAATAAAAATTCTCCACAACTCATCTATCATTTTCTTTTCTAAAATACTTATCCATTTTAAATCTTGATTTTCTTTTAATAATTGGATTCTTTCTTCTGATAGCTTTTTAAAGTTGTTCAAATTTTTCTTATAATCGAAATTATAATTTGAGATAATTTTATCTAAAAATTTTCTCTTAATACTGTCACCCTCATACATAATCTTATCCATTTGAGGTGTTAACCATACGAAATTTATATCTTTAAAAACCTCACTTAAGGAAGACTTGTTATTATCAATATCTAAATTTTTTTTTATTTTTTTTTCTTTGAAATCAAAAACAATATTTAACTTGTGCTCTCTTTTTTCATAGATAACTGTCGTAGAAATAATTGTTTTATCTTTTGAATTTTTTTTTATACAATCTTCAATTAATGTTCCTCTAAGCCCCTTCTTATCTGCTATCAGGGATATTGCCTCTAAAATATTAGTTTTTCCGCTTCCATTTGGTCCAATAATGCAAATAGTAAGATGATTGGTCTTGAGTTCAGTAAAAGAGTGAGATCTAAAATTTTGTAACTTTATATCTTTTAGTAAAAACATCTAATCATGCCACTCTCATTGGCATAATAACATGTAGACTATTAATATCTGCTGGATCATGAATTAATACTGGTGATGATGGATCTTTTGCATAAATCATTACATTCTTATCTTCAATAACGCCCCCCACATCAATTAAATATTTAGAATTAAAGCCTATTTCTAAATCTGGACCACTATAGCTTAAAATAATTTCCTCAACTCCATCTCCTGCGCTGGGATCATTAACTAATAATTTTAAAATATCTTTATTTACAACAAGTTTTAATGTTCCTTTACGATCAGATGAGAGTGAATTTATCCTATCAATAGTAGAAATAAATGATGATAAATTGATTGATATTTTGTTACTATTGTCAGTTGGTATTACTTTTGAATAATCAGGGAATCTTCCATCGATAACTTTAGAAATTAAGGTTACATCATTTATAGCAAATCTAATTTTAGTTTTACTCGCTGTAATTTTTAGTTCTGAGTTCTCTTCCTGCAATATAGTTACAAGCTCAAACAAAGTCTTTTTAGGCAAAATAATAGCTTCAAAAGCTACATCCTTAGCTAATACTACTCTGCTTTTAGATAAACGATGTCCGTCAGTTGCAACTGCTGACAAATATAACTGATTATTCTCGTTGGTTTTATGTAAATAAATTCCATTTAAATAATGCCTAGTTTCATCATTTGAAATTGCAAACTTAGTCTTGTTAAGTAACTTTAAAAAAACAGTCGAACTAATTGCAAGAGATTCTCCTTCAACATCATCTTGGGTAATTGGAAAATCTTTTGGCGGTAAACATTTTAAATTAAAATTAGATTTTGATGAAATTAAAGAAAGTTGACCTTCAGTCTTTTGAGAAATTAATATTTCAGAACCTGAGGGTAGTTTTCTAACTAAATCATAGATCACTTGAGCTGTTGTTGTTGTTGATCCTTCCTTAATAATTTCACCTTTAATAACTTCAATAATAATTATATCCAAATCTGTTGCAGATATTGTGATCTTTCCATTTGAAGCGTCTAATAAAACGTTAGATAAAATTGGAATAGTATTTTTTTTCTCAACTATTCCTTGTATATGTGAAAGACTTTTTAAAAAAAGATCTCTATTTAACTTAAGTTCCATTAAACAGTTTTTGTTAATTTTTGATTAAGATCTTTAACTTCATTCTCAAAGTTTTTATCTTGAATCATTAATTCCTCTACCTTTTTAATTGCATGAATAACGGTTGTATGGTCTCTTCCAGAAAATCTTCTACCAATGTCAGGTAAAGATTTTGTAGTCATTTTCTTAGATAAATACATTGCTATTTGTCTAGGTCTAGCAACGGATCTTGATCTTCTTGATGACATGAAGTCATGCATTGAAATATTATAATAAGAAACAACAGTTTTTTGTATATCTTCTATGGTGATATTGGTCTCAATTTTATTCAAAGAATCTCTTAAAATGCTCTTTGCTTCTGCTACAGAAATTTTTCTATTATTTATATTTAAATATGCCGCTATTCTATTAAATGCGCCTATCATTTCTCTAATACTTAGTTTTAATTCATTGGCTATAAAATTAATAACCTCATCATCAATAGCAATATTTCTTTCTGAGGCGTGAAATTCTTTCAAACATCTTTGTTTTAAAATTTTAACTCTTTGTTCAAAATCTGGACTTTGAATATCCACCACTAAACCACCTGATAGCCTTGATTTAATTCTGTCTTGTATCCTATCTAATTCATTGGGTGGCCGATCACACGAAATTACAATTTGCGAACCTGATTCTATTAATGCATTAAAGGTATGAAAGAATTCTTCTTGGGTTACATCTTTTCCGCTAACAAATTGTATGTCATCTATAATTAAAACTTTTGCACTTCTAAAAATATCCTTAAATTTAACAACATCATTATTTTTTATAGATCTCACAAACTGATACATAAATCTTTCAGCAGACACATAAATAACTTTATCTATTTTTTTTAATAATTTATTTCCAATAGCATTTAAAAGATGTGTTTTTCCTAAACCAACTCCACCATAAATATAAAGTGGATTATATTTATTTAAATTGTCGATGATTCTATTTGCGGCTGTAAAAGCAAGTTCATTACTTTTTCCTACTATAAAATTATCAAAAACTAATCTTTCATCGATTTTTGAAAGCCCATAGCTGCCGCTATCTTGAATAAAATCTTTCTTTTCAAAATCAATAATGTTTGATTTGTTATTATTCTTTAATTCAGTTCTTTCTGAGATCTGAAACTCTATTCTTGTAATATTTGTATCTTGTTTTTTATATAAATCTAAAATTTTATCAGCATAATGGGCAACAATCCAATCACGAATGAATCTTGTTTTTACATTTAGAACTAAAGTATTAAAATTTATTTTAGTAAAATTAATATTCTGTAACCAGCTTGTAAAAACATCCTTACCGTAAAGTCCTAACAACGATTGTTGTAATGAGTCCCATCTAGCTTTATCGTTACCAAAATTATTTTTAAGATTTATTTGATTTGACATTTAAGTTTATTTTAAAAAAAGAAATGTGTTCTATTTTTTTAATTTTGTAAATGCAAGAAAAGAATAAAATATTTAATTTTTGCAACTAAAAAGTTTATACTTTAAAGTTGTTTGAAAAAAAATTTTTATCAACCACCGATTGATAAAATTATTATTTTTATAATTTAGAAATTTGTTTTGAGATACGAGAAACTTTTCTTGAGACTGTAGTTCTTTTTAAGGACCCTTTTTTAGAAGCTTTCATAACCTGTGATTGAAAGTTTGAGAATAATTTTAGAGCTTTTGCTTTATCTTTAGATTTAATTGCTTCTTCAATAGTTTTTACTGCAGCTTTATACTTACCAACTCTAATTTTATTGACCTGAGTTCTTTTTTTAATTTTTTTTACTGCACGAATAGCAGAGACTGTATTTGCCATATTTTTAGGGGATTATATATAAGTTGAGGATATCAGGGTCAATTACTTAATTTTGACATTCGTTGCAAAAAAAACTTGCTCTGCCTTGAGATACAACCCTTACTATTAAGCCAGGACATCTTGCTCTAAGACATTTTAAATCTTCTCTATCGTAAACTTTAAATTCATTTTGGAAGCGACCTTTTTCACCAACTGAAGACTTGAAGTCTTTTATGCTTGAGCCACCCAATTTTAGAGCTCTTATAAGGACTTTGTTAATGGATAAGTGAAGTCTTGTAATCTCAACTAAATTTAATCTCGATGAAATTTTATTTGGTTTTATCTTTGCCATAAACAAAATTTCATTTGCGTAAATATTTCCAATTCCTGAAATAAAATGTTGATCCATCAATAAAGTCTTGATTGTCCTTTGTGTTATTTTAGTTTTTAATATTAGGTAATCTTTTTTTAAATTTCGGCCTAATGGCTCTGGACCTAATTTTCTTAAAAATTTATTAATATTTAATTTTGAAACCATATCTAACGCAAAAAAACCAAATCTTCTGGGATCATTATAAATAACTTTAAAATTATTCGAAAATAGAAATTCTAAATGATTATGTTTTGAGGAAAACTCATTAGAATAGTAACTAGTTTTTAAAAAATCTTTATCATAATTATTTTTAATTAAAAATTTACCTGACATTCCTAAATGAGAAATAATCACGTAATTATTCTCTAAATAAATTAGAATATATTTTGATCTTCTTAAAACATTAACGATTTTTTGACCGATAATAATTTTTTTAAAATCTGCAGGAACTTTAAATCTTAAATTAGGATTATTTATTTTTATATTTTTAATAACTTTATTTTTAATAAATTTTAATAAGGTTCTTCGCGTTACTTCTACTTCGGGTAATTCTGGCATTAACTACTATATGACTATTGATTACAAATGTTCTATATTTAAAGAATGCAGGATACTAATACAAAACAAAATTCAAAAAAAGACTTTGTAAATACTGTTTTCAACTCAGTCTTTAAAAAATACGATCTCATGAATGATATTATGTCATTTGGCATTCACCGTTTATGGAAAGGAAATTTAATAGATTGGTTGCAACCAAAACTGAATTCAAAATTAATAGATATGGCCGCAGGTACAGGAGATGTATCAAGAATTTATATTGAACGTACTAAATTTACTGGACATGCAACACTAGTAGACCAAAATCCTGAGATGTTAAATGAAGGTAAAAAAAAAATTGGTCATCATAAAAATATTAATTTTCTATGTGCTAGTGCTGAACTAGTGCCTCTAAAAGACTCTAGTTTTGATTACTACATCATTAGTTTTGGTATAAGAAATGTAACTGATATTAAAAAAACACTAAAAGAGGCTTATCGATTACTTAAGCCAGGTGGAAGATTTATGTGCTTAGAATTTTCAAAAATTAATAATGAGATTATCGACAAATTTTATTCTCTTTACTCAAATCTAATTCCTCATATTGGAAAGTTAGTTGCAGGAGATAAAAAGCCTTATGAATACTTAATACAAAGTATTAAAGATTTTTATAATCAAGAACAACTATTGGATCTTATGAAAGAAGCGAAATTTATTAACAATGAATATAGAAATCTAACAACTGGAGTTGCGGCTATTCACTCTGGTTGGAAAAAGCAATAACTAAAGATGTTATCTAATTTTTTTATACTTATAAAAATTGGTAGAGCCTTAGCACGATCAAACAGTTTATCTGTTTTTGAAGAATTTTATAAACCTCCTTTATCTATTAAAATCCTAATGAGGATTTTTAGTTTAACTACTTTCAACAAAGACTCCGAAAACAAAAGTCCAGGTGAGAGATTAAAAAATTCTTTTTTAACTTTAGGGCCAGCTTTTATTAAATTAGGACAATTTCTTGCAACTCGTCCAGATATTGTTGGTCAAGAATTTTCACAAGAGTTACAAAAGCTACAAGATCAAATGCCTGCTTTTGATATATCTCAATCAAAAGATGCATTACGAAAAGAACTGGGTGAAGAAAAATACCAACAGATCACTTACTTAAGTAAACCCATTGCTGCCGCTTCTATTGCTCAAGTTCATTTTGCAAAAATTATTAATAACGAAAAAAGAGAGATCGATGTTGCTATTAAAATATTAAGACCCAATATAGAAAAAATTTTCCACAAAGAACTAGATGCTTTAAGATTTTTAGCATCAATTATTGAATTTAGCGTTAAAAAAAGTCGAAGATTAAAATTAGTAAAAATTATTGATCTACTAAAAGAAATTACTAACATTGAAATGGATTTAAGATATGAAGCGGCAGCTGCAAGTGAATTAAAAAAAAATACTAATCTAGATGAAGGTTTTAAAGTCCCGTCAATATTTTGGGATTTTACTGGGCAAAGAGTTTTGACCATTGAAAAAGTAGAGGGAATTTCAATTAAAGATAAGGAATTACTTATTAAAAATAAAATTGATCTCAAAAAAATATCAAGATTATTAATACAGAATTTTTTGCGCCAGGCAGTGGGTGATGGTTTTTTTCATGGCGACATGCATCAGGGTAATCTTTTTGTAGATAAAAATGAAAATATTGTGCCTGTTGACTTTGGAATTATGGGAAGACTAGATCTTGCAAATAGAAAGTATTTAGCAGAGATATTGTATGGTTTTATTAACCGAGACTATGAAAAAGTAGCAAAAGTTCACTTTATTGCTGGTTTAATACCTAATACGGAATCTATAGATAACTTCACCCAGGCCCTGAGAACAATAGGCGAGCCAATTTTTGGCCAGTCGGCAAGGAATATCTCTGCTGGTAAGTTATTGGCCAGACTTTTTGAGGTAACAGAAAAATTCAATATGGCCACTCAACCCCAACTTTTATTGTTACAAAAAACGATGGTTGTGGTGGAAGGAGTTGCAAGATCATTAGATGAAGATGCAAATATTTGGGAAATCTCCAAACCAGTTCTGCAAGGTTGGTTAAATAATGAAATCGGTCCAAAAAATAGAATAGATAAAATATTAAGAACTACGACAGAGCTCTTAGATAAACTTCCAGAATTACCTGAAATGATAAACCGAGCGAATAAAGCAATGGAACTTTTAAATTCATATGAATTTGTAAAAAATCAAAACCAAAATAATGAATATCAAATTAACAAAGAATTCTTAAAATTAAAAAAGACTTATCTAATTATAGGTTTATTAATTATTGTAATTATATTGTTAATAGTATTCAAATAGTGAGATGCTAAACTCGATTGCAGATAAAAAAATTCTAATCATCATTGGCGGTGGGATAGCTGCTTATAAAGTCCTAGATATTATTAGAGAGCTTAGAAAAAATAACTGTGAAGTTAAAACTATTATAACCAATTCTGGAAAAGAATTTGTGACTCCGTTGTCAATTTCTGCTATTTCTAAAAATAAAGTTTTTGAGAATTTATTTGATCCAAGTAACGAAACTGAGATGGACCATATCGCGCTATCAAGATGGTGTGATTTAATACTGGTTGCGCCAACTACAGCTAATCTGATGGCTAATTTTGCACGAGGCGAAGCTAAAGACTTTGCAACGACAGTAATTATGGCCTCTAATAAACCTATTTTTCTTGCCCCAGCAATGAATGTTGAGATGTGGAATAATCCAGCAAACCAAGAAAATTATCAAAAACTTCTTCAGTTTAAATATAAATTTATTGGTCCAGTTATTGGCGAAATGGCATGTGGTGAAATTGGTGTTGGCAAAATGTCCTCTCCTGAAGAAATTGTTTTAACAATCAAAAACTATTTTCTTTCAAAAAATTTATTCAATAGCAAAAATTTAAAAGCTTTAGTAACTGCAGGATGTACTCGAGAATATATTGATCCAGTAAGATTTTTGTCTAATGAGTCCTCTGGGAAACAAGGTTTTGAAATTGCAATGTCGCTTAATGAAATCGGTTTTAAAACAAAGCTTGTGATTGGCCCAAATTCTCTAAATATTAAAAATCAAGATAATCTTGAGGTAATTAATGTTACAACTGCTAAACAAATGTTTGAGGCTTGCAAAGATAATTTGCCAGTAGATGTTGCAGTTTGTACGGCCGCAGTATCTGATTTTAAAGTTAAAAATTACAGTGAAGAAAAAATAAAAAAAGAAGGGTTGGAAGATTTTAATCTAGAGCTTGAAAAAAATATCGATATTTTATCTTTCATTTCTAGCCAAAATATTAATAGACCACGACTAGTTGTTGGTTTTGCGGCAGAGACAAAAAATATAATTGAAAATGCCCAGAAAAAAATTCAAAATAAACATTGTGATTGGATTGTAGCTAACAATGTAGCTGATAAATCAATTGGTTTTAATTCAGATTATAATGAAGTTTTTTTAATTTCTAAAAATAAAGAAATTGAAAAATTTAATAAATCAACAAAATCAGAAATTGCTAAAAAATTATCTAATAAAATTCTTCATGCCCTTATTCAGTAATGGTTAAAATTTTAGTTAAAAAAATAAATTACAAACACAAAGATCTACCTAAATATGAAACAGTGGGTTCTTCAGGTTTAGATTTAATTGCTAATGTCGATAAAGAAATAATAATAAAGCCCAATGAAAGAGTTTTGATACCGACAGGACTAGCTGTGGCTATCCCTGAAAATTATGAAATACAGGTAAGACCAAGATCTGGCCTTGCTGCAAAAAATGGTATTAGCGTTCTAAACACGCCTGGAACAATAGATGCTGATTATCGAGGTGAAATTAAAGTTATATTAGTAAATTTAAGTTTAGAAAATTTTAAAATTGAACCGGGACAAAGAATTGCACAAATGGTGCTATGCCCAGTTATAAAAGCTGAACTTCTTGAAGTTGATGAGCTTCCTGACTCTGTTCGTGGAAGTGGTGGATTTGGTTCAACGGGCCAATAAATATTCATGAAGCTTAGCTATGATGATGTAAAAAGGTACATTGCTCATATAAATTTAAAAAAAGTTGGCAGCTTTGGTCAAAAGAAAATTATCGATACAAAAGTTCTCATCATTGGTGTTGGTGGACTAGGCTCTCCTGTTGCACTCTATCTTGCATCATCAGGAATTAATAATATCGGCATCATTGATCATGACAAAATTGATATTTCAAATTTACATCGACAAATTTTATTTAATGAAGAAGATGTTAATAAATTTAAAGTTGATATCGCTGAAAAAAGGCTAAAAAAAATTAATTCTAAAATAAAGATAAAAAAATTTAAAACTAAAATTGATAAGAATAATATAAATAAAATTACAAAAAAATATGATGTGGTCATTGATGGAACTGACAGTTTTAAAACAAAATTATTAATTAGCGATTATTGTTATAAAAATAAAAAAATTTTAATTTGTGGTGCCATTAGTAAGTTTGATGGTCACATTTTTGTTTTTAATTTTAAAAAGAAAAATTCCCCTTGTCTTAGATGCTTTATGCCAGAAGTTCCAGATGTTGAAATGTTCGATTGTCAAAGCGAGGGTGTTCTTTCCACACTTGCCGGAATGGTTGGAACAATTATGGCCAATGAGACAATCCGTGAAATATTAAATTTTAAAAACTCTTTATGTGGAAATATCCTAATTATTAGTGCTGAAAATCTTTTAATTAAAAAAATTAAATTAAATAAAAATAAAAATTGTATTAAAAAGATTAAATGAAGTTTAAAGCAATAATTATAATTTTGTCTTTTATTATTTTTACGAGTACAGATTTGTTAGCACAAAAAATTATTACAAAAAAATATCTAAGTATTAGAACTACAGTCGCAAATCTTAGAATTGGCCCTTCTTCAGCCCATCCTATTTCATTCGTATATGAAAAAAAAAATATGCCCGTTGAAGTCATCGATGAGTTTGAGGTTTGGAGAAAAGTTAAAGATTATCAGGGCGACATCGGCTGGGTTCATTTAAGTCAGCTATCTAGAAAAAGAACTTTATTAACAACGAAGGATGGAATTGTTCTTTTTAAAAATTCAACAATCTATTCAAAGCCAATTATTAAAATTGGAAATTTAGAAGCAGCTATTATTAAAAAATGTATTCCGAATTGGTGTTTTATTGAAATTCAAAAATATAAAGGATGGATACAAACTGATCATGTTTGGGGGTTAGAAAATAAAGAAATAATCAATTAAATTTGTCAAATCCCTTATTAAACTGTAAATTAATATCTCATAATCATTAATTAATATTCTCTAGTAATTTCATGGAACAAAAAAATAAATATATCTACCAAGATTTAATTGATTGCTCTGAGGGAAAATTGTTTGGACCCGGTAATGCTAAATTACCTGCGCCACCTATGTTAATGTTTGATAGGATCACATCTATCACTGCGGAGGGCGGTTTATTTAATAAAGGTGAAATATTGGCAGAATTAGATATCAAAGATAATTTGTGGTTTTTCGACTGTCATTTTAAAGGAGACCCGGTGATGCCTGGATGTTTAGGATTGGATGCAATGTGGCAATTATTAGGATTTTACCTTGGTTGGCTAGGTAATCCCGGTCATGGTCGAGCGCTTGGAGTAAATGAAGTAAAATTTACTGGTGAAGTTATAAAAACAGTAAAACTTGTAAAATATGTAATTAATATCAAAAGATTATTAAGAAAAGGCGAAACTTGTGTTGGTTTGGCCGATGGTTTAGTCTTTGCGGATAATAAAGAAATATACAACGCTAAAAATCTTAAAGTTGGTTTATTTAAAAGTTAAGGAGAATTGATGCGAAGAGTTGTAGTAACGGGTTCTGGAATTGTATCCTGTATAGGGAATAATAAAAAGGAAGTATTAGATTCATTATTAAATACTAGATCAGGCATCTCTTATTCTGAAGAATATAAAAAATATAATTTTAAAAGTCAGGTATGTGGCATTCCCAAAATTAATTATGAAGAATTAATTGATAGAAAAGTTTTAAGATTTATGGGTGATGGCTCTGCCTATGCTTATCTTTCAATGAAAGAAGCAATTGAAGAATCTGGCCTTACTGAAAAAGAAATCAGTAACGAAAAAACTGGCATTATTATTGGATCGGGTGGTCCTTCAATTAAAAATGTAATGTTTGCAATTGACTCAACTAGAGAAGTAGGTCCTAAAAAAATGGGCCCATTTATTGTGCCAAGAACGATGGCAAGTACATGTTCAGCAACTTTGGCAACGCCATTTAAAATTAAAGGAGTTAATTATTCAATTAGTTCAGCTTGTGCAACAAGTGCACATTGTATTGGTAATGCCATGGAACTTATTCAATTTGGAAAACAAGATATTATTTTTGCAGGTGGTGGGGAAGAAATAGAATGGAGTCTTTCTGCAATGTTTGATGCTATGACAGCACTATCCTCAAAATATAACGAGACACCACAAACTGCCTCTAGACCATATGACTCGAGTAGAGATGGTTTTGTAATAGCAGGCGGTGGTGGTGTGATTGTATTAGAGGAATATGAACACGCAAAAGCCAGAGGTGCTAAAATTTTAGCTGAAATAACAGGTTACGGTGCAACATCCGATGGTTACGATATGGTAGCTCCATCTGGAGAAGGGGCTGTAAGATGCATGCAAATGTCCATGAAAAATTTAAGAAATTCAAAGGTGGATTATATTAATACTCATGGAACATCTACGCCGATTGGCGATTCAAAGGAAATTGAGGCTATGAAAGAGGTATTTAAAGATAAAATTCCAGCTTTTAGCTCAACAAAATCACTTACGGGGCACTCGCTTGGTGCAACTTCTGTTCAAGAGGCGATTTATTGTCTACTCATGATGAAAAATAAATTTATAGCAGCCTCAGCAAATATTACTAACCTAGATGAAAAAATAAAAGGGTTACCAATTGTAACTGAAGTTAAAAAAAACGTAGATTTGAATTGTGTCATGTCAAATAGTTTTGGATTTGGTGGAACTAATGCAACTTTAGTATTTGAAAGTATCTAAAATGAAATTAATGCAAAGTAAAAAAGGCTTGATCATGGGTGTTGCAAATGAGCGCTCAATTGCTTGGGGCATTGCAAAAAAATTAAGTGAACACGGCGCTGAACTTGCATTCACCTATGTAGGTGATGCTTTAAAAAAAAGAGTTATTCCTCTTGCAGAATCTTTAGGTTCAAAATTTACATTAGATTGTAATGTAGAAAAGAAAGAAGAGATTGCTAAAACATTTTCAGATATCAAAGATAAATGGGGTAATTTAGATTTTGTGGTCCACGCAATTGCTTTTTCAGATAAATCAGAATTATCAGGACAATATTTAAATACATCTAGAGAAAATTTTTCAAACAGCATGTTGATTTCTTGTTTTTCTTTTACAGAAGTTTGTAAAGAAGCTTGTAAAATAATGAAGCCAGGTTCAAGCTTTATCACTTTAACTTATTGTGCTGACAAAGTTATTCCAAATTATAACGTAATGGGAGTTTGCAAAGCAGCCCTTGAAACAAGTGTTAAATATTTATCCGTTGATCTAGGTTCAAATGGAATTAGAGTAAACGCCATTAGCGCGGGTCCAATTAAAACATTAGCAGCCTCAGCAATTGGTGATGCTAAATTTTTATATAAATGGAATGAAAACCACTCTCCACTAAAGAGAAATGTAGATATTAATGATGTAGGTGGCGCTGCAGTTTATTTATTAAGTGATCTTGCGGCAGGTGTCACAGGGGAAATTCACTATGTAGATGCGGGATATAATATTGTTGGAATGCCTAATCCTAAAAATATGCAGGCTTAACTATCTAAAGCTTGTTTAATTGAAAGTTTAACTTTTCCCTTATCAAATCCTAAAACTTTAACTTTAACTTCATCACCCTCTTTTACAACGTCACTTACTTTCTCTACTCTTTTCGCTGCAAGTTCTGAAATGTGAACCAGACCGTCTTGTTTGCCTAAGAAGTTTACAAAAGCTCCAAATTCCATAATTTTAACAACTTTTCCTGTGTAAATTTTTCCAACTTCCGCTTTTGCAATAATACTTTTTACCATTTCTAAAGCTTTGTTTCTTGAAACTTCATCGGGTGCAGAAATAGTTACAATACCATCATCACTAATATCAACTTTAGCACCTGATAATTCAACGATCTCTCTTATTGTCACTCCGCCTTTACCGATAATGGCGGCAATATCTTTTTTATCGACAGTAACTTTTTCCATTTTTGGGGTGTGCTTCGATAAATCTTTTCTTGAAACTTTAAGGGCTTTATTCATTTCTCCCAAAATATGAATTCTTCCGTCTTTTGCTTGAGATAATGCTTTCTCCATAATCTCAAATGTAATTCCTGTAATCTTGATATCCATTTGTAATGAGGTAATTCCATCTTCAGTTCCTGCAACTTTAAAATCCATATCTCCTAAATGATCTTCATCTCCTAAAATGTCGGATAGTACAGAATAATCAGATCCTTCTTTAATTAATCCCATTGCAATTCCTGCGACTGGCTTTTTAATTGGAACTCCAGCGTCCATTAAAGCAAGGGATGATCCGCAAACAGTTGCCATTGATGATGAACCATTTGACTCAGTAATTTCTGAAACTAATCTAAAAGTATAAGGAAATTCCTCTTTTTTTGGTAAAATAGAATTAACTGCTCGCCAAGCTAATTTACCATGACCGATTTCACGTCTTCCTGTTCCAATTCTGCCAACTTCCCCAACTGAAAATGGAGGAAAATTATAGTGCAACATAAATCTAGATCTTTGTAATCCATCTAAACTTTCAATTCTTTGTTCATCCTCTGAAGTTCCAAGTGTTGTAACGACAATTGCTTGAGTTTCTCCTCTTGTAAATAAAGCAGAACCATGAGCTCTTGGTAAAATACCTACTTCGCACTTAATTGGTCTAATATCTGCAAGTCCTCTTCCATCAATCCTTTTCTTTTCTTTAAGAATTTTTGTTCTAACAATTTCTTTTTCAATATTTTTAAACTGAGACTCAACATCCATCTCAGTAAATTGTTCTGAATCTTTATATAACGCCAATGATTTTTCTTTTGCCAGATTAATTAGTTCACCCCTTTTCTTTTTATCGGCCTCTGAAAACGCTGTAACTAAATCATTTTTAACGTTTTTTAGTAGATTATTTTTTACTTCTTTTAAATCTTTCTCTTCTACAATCCATTTTTCTTTTGAACACTCAGCAGAAAATTCATTAATCATTTTGATCACTGGACCAAATTGTTCATGGCCGAATTTAACTGCATCTAACATTATTTTTTCAGTTAATCCTGAAGCCTCAGATTCTACCATCAAAACTGCATCTTTGGTTCCTGCAACGATAAGTTCCAATTGAGAGTCTTTTAATTGTTCTTTAGTTGGGTTTAAAACAAAACTACCATTGATGTAGCCAACTTTAGAAGCTGCAACAGGTCCCATGAATGGAATACCTGAAATAGATAATGCTGCTGAAGCTGCAATTAAAGATAATATTTCTGGATCATTATCTTTTTCATACGATAATACGGTTGGAAGAACTTGAACTTCATTTCTAAAACCTTCTGGAAATAAAGGCCTAATGGGTCTGTCAATTAATCGGGATATTAAAGTTTCGCTTTCTGTGGGTCTTGCTTCTCTTTTGAAATATCCACCTGGAATTTTTCCTGAAGCGTAATATTTTTCTTGATAATTGACTGTAAGTGGAAAAAAATCTATGTCGGGTTTTGCTTTTTTTGCTCCAACAACAGTTGCTAAAATAACCGTATCTCCTGAAGTTAATATAACCGCACCATCTGCTTGACGAGCAATTTTGCCTGTTTCAATAGATAATTTTTTACCTCCCCAAACAATCTCTTTTCTTACTATTTTAAACATTAAAATTTATTTTCTGATATTCAGCTTTTCTAAGATCTTTTTATAATTGGTTGAGTTGGTTTTGCTGAGATAATCTAATAGTTTTTTTCTTCTATTCACCAATGTCGTTAGTCCTGTGTAGGAATGTTTATCTTTTTTATTTTTTGTAAAATGTTCAGTTAAATATCTAATTCGCTCTGTTAAAATAGCAATTTGAACTTCCGAAGAGCCAACATCTTTGGCGTGCTGTTTTAAATCTTTATAAACGTTTTCTTTATTTAAAATTTTTTTTGTCATTTTTTAATTAAATACTCTTTTTGGATAAAAGAAACCTGACTTGAGGTATCCAAGAGCAAGTGGCTTATCTAAAGCCTCTGTGTAAATATTATCTAAACTAACCTTTCCAAATTCATTAACCAAACTAACTTTCATTCCATTCTTTATTAAATTAATTCTTTCATCTTTTAATTTAATGCTAGGTATATGTATTAAAGCACTCTGAATATCAAGCACATATTTCAAAAAATGATCAGTAGTTTCTTTTTCTATTAATTTTTCAAGGCTATTTGAGTTTTTAATTCTAAAACTTCCATATCGTGTTCTAATTAATTGAGTAACGTGGGAAAATCCACCTAAGGATTGCGCAATATCTCTTGCGAGACTTCTAATATAAGTTCCGGTTCCGCACTTAATATAAAAAATACTTTTGTTATTTTTATGTTTTAATAATCTAATATTTTTTATCAAAACTTTTCTCTCTTCCATTTCAAATTCTAAATTATTTCTCGCAAGTTCATAAGATCTTTTTCCATTAATTTTTACTGCAGAAAATTTTGGCGGCATTTGCATTTGCCAACCAATAAATTTTTTTAAAATATTTTCAACTTCGCTTTTTTCTGGATAGATTTCATTTTGATTTGTAACTTTTCCCTCTAAATCTAAGGTATCCGTCTCTGCTCCCCACTGTATCTCAAATAAATAACTTTTAAATTGTAAGTGAATTAATGAAACAGTTTTAGTTGCTTCGCCTAGTGCGATCGGCAAAACACCTTCTGCTAATGGATCTAAAGTTCCAGCATGTCCTATTTTAATTTTTTTAAACTTACTTTTTATGACGTTTAAACAGTATGCCGAGCTAAAACCTTTGGGTTTGTTTAAATTTATCCAACCATTAATCATTTTCGTGTGTCTTAATAATTAATTTTTCAATTTTTTCTGCATAGTCAAAAGACTCGTCTAATACAAAATGAAGGTTTGGAAGAAATTTATTTTTCCAACTACGTGACATTTCTTTTTTAATTAAGCCGCTGTGATGAATTAAGGATTGTAAAACAAATTCCGAATTTTTTCCTCCAAGGGGCATCACAAATACTTTTGCATGTTTCAAATCTGGGCTCATTCTAACTTCTGAAACAGTAATTACTCTAGTGTTAATACTTGGAAGAGCCACTTCTTCTTTTAAAAATAGATTTCCAAGCAACTGTTTTAAAAGTTCGCCTACTCGTAATTGCCTCTGCGTGAAAGGCTGATCACTTAAATAATTATTCATTATTAATTAATTGTTCTTGCGCTCTCAACGACCGAGAATACTTCAATGATATCTTTTTCTTTAAAATCTAAGAAATCTTTAAATGCAACTCCGCCTTCAATTCCTGCTTTAATATCTTTTACTTCGTTTTTCTCTCTATAAAGTGATGCAATTTTTCCAGTGTAAACAACACTTCCATCTCTGACAATTCTAACATCAGAATTGTTAACGATAGTTCCCTCAGTTACTTTAATACCCGCAACTTTTCCGGCCTTGGATGATTTAAATACCTGTAAGATTTCACACTGTCCTAATACCTGTTCATTAATTTCCGGTGCTAAAAGGCCTGAGAGAGCTTTAGTAATGTGCTCAATTGCTTCATAAATAATATTAAAATATAAAATATTAACCTCTAATTTTATTGCAAGATCTTTTGCTTCTTTGTTAGGTTTAATATTAAAACCTATTAAAACCGCATTAGAAGCTTTTGCTAACGAAACATCGGTTTCAGTAATGGCTCCAACTGATGATAAGACAATAACCGGCTTAACTTCATCGTGTTGAATTTTTAATATTGCATTTGATAATGCTTCTGCAGATCCGTGGACGTCGCTTTTAATAATTATTGATAATTCTTTTTGTTTATTAACATCACCAAAAACATCATTTTTCTTAACAAGAATGCTGGTTTTTTTAGATTTTCCTTGTTCAATTCTATGTTCGTTTATTTCTTTTGCTTTTGACTCGCTATCTAAAACTAAAAAATCATCACCTGCTTCAGATACGCCCGTTAAACCAATAATCTCTACAGGCATCGAAGGAGTTGCTTCATTAACTAATTCTCCTCTAAAATTATTCATGGCTCTAATTTTTCCCCACTGCAAACCACTTACAAAAAAGTCCCCTCTTTTTAAAGTTCCTCTAGTGATTAAAATTGTAGATACCGGTCCTTTACCTTTGTCTAATTTTGACTCAACTACTATTCCTTGTGCTGGTACATTTGGATTCGTTTTGTGATTTAAAATTTCTGCTTGTAAAATAATTGCCTCTTTTAATTTATCTAAATTTGTTTTCTTTAGAGCAGATATTTCAACACACTGAATATCTCCGCCTAGTTCTTCTACAACAAGCTCATGTTCTAATAATTGATTTCTAACTTTTTGTTTATCAACACCATGAATATCGCATTTATTGATTGCAACAATAATTGGAACTTTTGCAGCCTTTGCATGTTGGATGGCTTCAATAGTTTGCGGTTTGATTCCATCGTTTGCGGCAACAACTAAAACAACAATATCTGTAATTTTAGATCCTCTTGCTCTCATTTCAGTAAAGGCTGCATGACCTGGAGTGTCAATAAATGTCATCCACTTATTATTATCCGTAAAAACTTGATAGGCACCAATATGTTGAGTAATTCCTCCGTGCTCTGTTGCAACCACATTTGTTTCTCGCAATGAATCTAGTAACGAAGTTTTGCCGTGATCAACATGACCCATAACTGTTACTACCGGAGGTCTAGAGTAAGTATCTTCATTTTCTTTAGTTTTCTTTAATTTTGATAATTCATCATCTATTTGATTATCTTTAGCAACCTTATGTCCGAAGGAGCCTACGATGTACTCTGCAGTATCTTTATCAATCGTATGATTGATTGTAACTTTTACATTTTTTTCAAATAAGAATTTAATAATAGAACTTGCTTTTTCTGCCATTCTATTTGCAAGCTCTTGAATAGTGATTAGATTAGGAACTGATATTTCCCTTGAAACTTTCTTAACCTCTGTTGTTTCATCGCCTTCTTGAACTAATTTTTTTTCTTTTTCTCTTGCTCTTTTAAATGAGGCTAAACTTCTTTGCTTTTCATCTTCATCAGCATCTGTGAGTGCTTTTGATAAAGTAAGTTTATATTCTCTTTTTTTGCCATGAGTTTTTTTAATTAATTTTTTACTATTATCGATCTCGAGTTCTTCTTGAATTTTTTTTCTTGCCCACTCTTGTGCTGACTTTTGTGCTTTTGCAGTATCTTCTTTTGTTAAAGTCTTTGGTTTTATAGTTTCTTGTGGGGCAATTGAGGCTTTTGCTTTATCTACAGAGTAAGTCGCATCAATCGATCTATTTTTTTTCTTCTCAACTAAAACAGATTTATTGCCAGTGCCCTTTGCATAACTAGAAACAGCTGCTGGTCCACCGCTAAAGTTTTTTAATGTAAGTTTTTTCTTTTTGTCTTTTACGTCCATGTTTTTTCTAAAAGCGAGTTTATTATTTATTAAAAACTTTTTCTCTAGCGCTCATTATTAGCCGCTCAGCCTCAGCTCTTACAATGTCAAAATTTTGCAGGATTCCCTCAAATTCTACTCTTTTTCCTTTAACCTCATCATAGCCACCTAAAATTTCGTCCGCAGATAAGTCCGCAAAATCGGCTAGTGTTTTTATATTTTTCTCACCTAAAGTAAGTAACATTCCAAGCGATAATCCTGGATGATTCATAAGATCTTCTTGAATGCCCAGTTCTTTAACTCTGTTAGATATTTCTTTAGACTCCGTTTCCAAATATTCTTTTGCTCTTTCTTTGAGTTCATTAGCTGTTTCTGCATCAAAACCGTCAATTTTAGTTATCTCTTCTAAAGGAGCACCATCTATTTCTTTGATGGTAGAAAATCCCTCTAACACTAATAATTGAGCCATCATTTCATCAATTTCTAAACTTTCGATAAATCTTTTTGTTTTAATTTTAAATTCAGATTGTCTTTTTTCAGTTTCTTCTTGATCGGTTAAAATATCAATTTCATAATTCATTAATTTAGAAGCAAGTCTTACGTTTTGTCCTCTTCTTCCAATTGCTTTACTTAGATTATTTTCATCAATAACAACTTCTATTCTTTTTGAAGCTTCATCTAAAACTACTTTTTGAACTTCTGCGGGCGCTAAAGCATTAATCACAAGTGTTGCTGGATCCTCTGACCAATGAATAATGTCAATTTTCTCTCCTTGTAATTCATTTACTACTGCTTGTACTCTACTTCCTCGCATACCTACACAAGCTCCAACGGGATCTATTGATTTATCTTTTGAAGTGACACAAATTTTTGCTCTACTTCCAGGATCTCTTGCTACTGACTTAATTTCAATTGTTCCTTCATAAATTTCTGGCACTTCAAGCTTAAATAGCTTTGCCATAAATTGTGGATGAGCTCTTGATAAAAATATTTGTGGTCCTTTGCTCTCTCTTTTAACATCATAACAGTAAGCTTTAATTCTATCGCCCACTTTTATGTTTTCTCTTGGAATTAATTCATCTCTTTTAATAATCGATTCAGCTTTTTGTAAATCTACGATAATATTTCCAAATTCTATTCTCTTAACAATTCCACTTAAAACTTCACTAATTTTGTCTTTAAATTCATTATATTGTTTATCTCTTTCTGCGTCCCTGACTTTTTGAGTAATCACCTGTTTTGCAGCTTGCGCAGCAATTCTTCCAAAGTCTATTGGTGGTAATGGTTCTAAAATTTCTTGATCAAGAGCTATATCGTTTTTAATTTTTTTAGCATCTTGTAAACTTATTTCGTTTTGACTATTAGCTGGATTTTCTACAACCTTTAATCTTCTACCTAATTCAATTTGACCATTAGCTCTATTAATAGAGACATAAATATTATTTTCCTGGCCATAACGAGTTCGTGCAGCTTTCTCTATAGCTTCTTCCATAGAAGTAATAACAAGCTCTTTATCAATTGATTTTTCGTTGGCTACCGCGTCAACTATCCTGATCAGTTCTACTGTATCAACTCTGTTATTTAACATTAGTTTTGTTTCCTGTAAAAAAAAATGGGCCTAAGCCCATTCTGTACATTCAATAATTTCACTCAATTTATGCTACATTTTTTTACTTATCAAGATTTAAAAGATAAATATTTTTTTTTAATTTAGTGGCTTTATTAGAGTATTTTGTATCAGTGATAGGATGTTTGTTACTTAGACTGTACTCGAAAGTATCTATTTTTTTCCTTAACAAAGAAATCTCTTTTGTTACAAAATTAAAATAATCCTGATCGTCTGTTGCAAATATAAATGATGATTTAACTTTCATTTTTTTTAAAATCTTTTCTAAAAATAGGTAATTTAATAATCTTCTCTTTTTTTGCTTATTCTTCATCCATGGATCTGGAAATAAAACAAAAACTTTTGAAAAAAAATTATCTAAAAAATTATCTAGTACTTTTTGTACTGGCATATCTAATATAGAGATATTGTTTAAATTTAATTCTTTAGCTTTTTGAATAACGTTAGCAACTCCATTTATAAAAGGATCAATACCAATAAAATGATTTTTTGGATATTTAGTTGCTTGAAATAATAAATTTTCTCCTAAACCAAATCCTATTTCTAAAACAAAATCTTTATTTTTAACTAATTTAATTTGTTCAAAATCTACTAAAAAATCATCTTTATGATTTGTATAAAAAAACTTTTTACTTTTGGATAAGGCTCTTGATTTTGATCTTCCAAAAAAAATCTTTTTCTGCTGATCGATCAAATTATACTTTTGATTGAAAATATTTTATTAAATCTATTTTTTCCCAGCTAAAAGAACCATTGTCTTCTGGTTGTCTGCCAAAATGTCCATAAGCTGCTGTTTTTTGATAAATTGGTTTATTAAGTTTTAACAACTCACGAATACCTCTTGGACTTAAATTAAAATTTTTAGAAATAATTTCTTCAATTTTTTTTGACTTTTTATCTTCGCCGTCAAATAAGTCGATGTAAATTGAAAGAGGCTGTGAAACTCCAATTGCATAAGATAATTGGATTAAACATTTTTCTGAAACACCTGCGGCTACAATATTTTTTGCTAAATATCTTGCAACGTAAGCGGCTGATCGGTCCACCTTTGTTGGATCTTTGCCTGAAAATGCTCCTCCACCATGAGGTGCTGCTCCGCCATAAGTATCAACTATAATTTTTCGACCCGTTAATCCTGAATCGCCATCTGGTCCGCCAATAACAAATCTACCCGTTGGGTTAACATAAAAATTTTTCTCATCGCACATCCAACCTTTTGGAATTACTGATAAAACATAAGGGCGAACAATTTCTTTAACTTTTTCTTGATCAAGACTTTCTTCGTGTTGTGTTGAAACAACCACTGAGGAAATTCCTTTGGGTCTTCCTTTTTCATAAATAACTGAGAACTGGCTTTTAGAATCAGGCCTTAAAAATTTTTCTTTTCCAGATTTTCTTGCCTCTGACATTAATTGTAAAACTTTATGAGAATAACTTATAGGTGCTGGCATTAAATCTTTTGTTTCTGCACAAGCGTAACCAAACATAATTCCCTGATCACCTGCTCCTTCATCTTTATTACCAGATGAATCAACGCCGACCGCTATATCTTGTGATTGACTATGAAGATAATTTGTAAATTTTAAATTTTTCCAATTAAAACCTTCCTGTTCATAGCCAATATCTTTAACTCTAGATCTAATTAGTTTTTCGATTTCATCACTTTTTATTTCAGGGCCTCTTACTTCTCCGGCAATCACAACCGTATTTGTGGTTACTAAAGTTTCGCAGGCGACTCTACTTTCTGGAAATTTTGATAAATATAAATCAAGTACCGAGTCCGATATAATGTCACAAACTTTATCAGGGTGTCCCTCTGATACTGATTCACTAGTAAATATATAGTCTTGTTTAGCCATTCTTATTTAACCTTTTGAGAGCAATAACGAATATAATACTTAGGAGGATTGTAAAATAAAAAATATAGTTTTCTAATAGAGAAAATAAGGTTTTTCCTTTTAAAAAAGATAATTTTAAATCAATAAATCCAGATTTGTTTAATTCTAAGGAATTTATAATTTTTCCATTTGGAGAAATATAAGCCGACATACCTTTATTAGTTGATCTTACAACTGGAACGCCCTGTTCCACTGCTCGAAAAACTGCTTGTGCTAAATGTTGATAGGGGCCAATAGAGTCTCCAAACCAGCCATCTTCAGAAATATTAATTATAAAATTATAATCTTTAGAATTACGTTTAAGATCTCCAGAATAAATTATTTCATAACAAAGCAAGGGTAAAAAAGATAAATTATTAAATATCTTAATCTCTTTTCTTTCATTTCCAGAAGAGAAAGAACTATATCCAAATGTAATTTTTTTTAATCCCCATTTTGCTAATAAGTTCTCAAACGGAATAAATTCTCCAAATGGAACAAGTTTAATTTTATTATAAACACTAACAACTTCAGCATTATTATTAAGTACTACTAAGGAATTATAAAAATTAATTTTATTACCTAAAACGCTTGGATTGGTTACACCAACAATAATCAAATGATTTTTAGAGAAGTTTTTATTAAAATAATCTTTATATTTATATAGATCCTTTGGGTTGGTTTGTTGGATCATGCCTTCAGGCCAAACAATTAAAGTTTTTTCGTCTTTATTTACCCTACTAAGATTTAGTAAAGTAATTAGATTTTTTTTCTCATTTTCAATTCCCCAAGTTTTAGCAATATCAATATTTGGTTGAACTATTTTTACTTTAAAATCGTTAAACTGATTAAACTCTGAGTTTTTTATAATAATTTTTCCAAATAAATAATTAGAAATTAAAATAATAAATAAAAAAAAAGAATTAATTAATATTTTTTTAAACTGAATTGGCCATAAAGAATTAAAGTAAACTGAAAAGATAAGAATACTTAAAAAGTTAAAAGTATATGTGCCAATGAATTTTAATATTTGAATACTCTCAAGTGAAAAACTCCATGAATAAGATATTAAATTCCAAGAAAATCCGGTGAATAATATTCCTCGCAAATATTCAAAAACTGACAATGAAATGGAAAATATTAATAAAAAAACATAATCTTTTTTTATAAACGAATGAATGGCAAAAACTGCAAGGCCGTAAAAAATAGCAAGAAGAATAGGCAGGCCTAATATGACAAATGGAATAAAAAAGGTTAATTGCTTATCAAAAGTTAATGAGTGCGATACCCAATAAAGGCTACTTACAAAATATCCATAACCAAAAGTAAAACCTAAAAAAAAAAAATTTAATATTTTCAATTTTTTTTCTTTAAATAAAATTATTAAATACAAAAATAAAGAATAAGTAATGAAATTTACAAAAATAAAATTATAAGGAGGTAAAGAAAAACTAGATAAAGAACCTAATAATAATAAAAAAATATAGATAAAAGAAATATTTGTTTTTGACATCTTAAGTTTTAAATATTTCTAACTATTTTTTTTTCTAACAAATCCATTTTTTTATATTTTTTAAGAGAGTCATGTTCGTGACCAATAAGATGTAAAACCCCATGAACTAACATTTTTTTAAAGTAATCATCAAAACTTGTATTCTGTTTCTTAATAATCGCTTCAATGTATTGATAGCTTAATGCAAGATCTCCAAGATAAACTTTTTTTTTTGATTTAATATCTTTATTAAAAAAATCTTTTTCCTCAGCTGGAAATGATAAGACATCAGTATCTTTATTTATTTTTCTAAATTTTTTATTAAGATTCTTCATATTTTTTGATCCTGTCAAAAGAATTGATATTTCAAAATCAGTTGCTCGAGATGAAAGGGTAGATGATAAAATTTTTTTAATACTTCTAGTAAGAAATAAATTTACTTTGGGATATCTAGATTTCCAGTTCTTATGATCGATAACTAAATTAACTTTTACCATTCGGCTCTTTTTTTTTATAATCATCGTAAGCCTTAACGATTTTGGAAACCAAAGGATGTCGCATAACATCGTTATGATCAAAGTTTATGGTTTTAATTTCCTTAATATCTTTTAAAATTTTTGTGGTCTCATAGAGTCCAGACTCCTTTGATTTTGCTAAATCTACTTGTGAAGGATCTCCATTGATTACCATTGTTGAGTTATTACCAAGTCGAGTTAGAAACATTTTTATTTGTGTAAACGTTGCATTTTGCGCTTCATCTAATATGACAAATGAGTCTTTAAGTGTTCGTCCTCTCATAAAGGCAAGGGGGGCGATTTCTATTATGCCCTCTTCTATTTTTCTTTGAATCTTTTCATAGCCTAAAAGTTCATAAAGAGAATCGTATAAAGGAATAAGATAAGGATCAATTTTGTCTTTCATGTCGCCTGGTAAAAAACCTAAATTTTCTCCAGCTTCAACCGCAGGTCTTGATAATATTATTTTTTTCACTTTATCTTCTAATAAAAAAGTAACCGCTATGGCCACCGCTAAGAATGTCTTTCCAGTTCCAGCAGGTCCTAATGCCATTACAATTTTATGATTTTTTAGAGCATCTACATAAATTTTTTGTTTTTCTGATCTAGGTAGAATAATTTTTTTAGATGTCTTGATAGCATCATTGTCGCCATAAATTGAATTAGGATTTTCCTCAGCTCTATTCATTTTGGTTACATCAAAGATAGTTTTGATGTCTTCTTTTTCAATATTATTAGTGTTTACAAATTTTGCTATGAGATTATCTATAATTTGAATAACCGATTGTCTGTTATTCAAATCGCCCCGTACAATCATTAAGTTTCCTCTTAAATTTATTTTCGTCTTAGTAATATTTTCAATTTCTTTAAGATTGGAGTCAAACTCACCAATAATTTTGCTTAGAACTAAATTATTTTTTATATAAAAACTTAAGTAATCATTATTTTTTTCAATAATTTCTATCTGTGAACTTGAGACTTTTGATATATTCATTAAGCGAGTACTTCTTCTTTTTGTAATATTCCAAAAAGATTTTTACTATTGCAAGAAGTGATTTCGATATCCACTAAATCTCCTGGATTAGAATTTTCAGAATTAAAGAAAATAGAATGCATAAATTTACTTCTGCCAAAAAATTGGCCCAGCGTTTTAGTTTTATTTTCAATCAATATTTCAACTTTATTACCTATTAATTGTTTGCTGTTTTTCATTTGAATATCACCTAATAAAGACTGCAGCTTTAACAGTCGATCTTTGCATATATCTAATGATATTTGATCTCGATCTACAGCAGGAGTGCCTGGTCTTTGACTGTAAATAAATGAATAAGAGTTAATAAAATTCACTCTATTAATGATATCAAGCGTATCTTGAAAATCTTGCTCTTCCTCCCCTGGAAAACCAATTATAAAATCACTGGAAAATTGAATTTCTGGATTTGCTTGTTTAAATTTATCAATTAAATCCAAATAATATTCTCTTGTATGTTTTCTATTCATTAACTTTAAAATTTTATTTGATCCTGATTGGATGGGCAGATGTAATTGTGGCATTAATTTTTTTTGATATTTGAAAGCCTCAATCAATTCTTGATCCATGTCATTTGGATGAGAAGTGGTAAAACGAATTCGATAAATCGAATTAATTTTAGCAATTTCATCTATAAGTTTAGCAAGGTTATAAGTTTTATTTCCATCAATAAATTTATAAGCACTAACATTTTGCCCAAGCAAAACAATTTCTCTAACTCCATTATCGGATAATTTTTTCGCCTCGTTAATAATACTGCTAAACGATCTAGAAAATTCAGCTCCCCTTGTGTAAGGAACCACGCAGAAAGAACAAAATTTATCACAACCTTCTTGGATTGTTAAAAATTCAGAAGTTTTAGATTTTCTTGAGGATTTTAAATTATCTAAGGTATCAAATTTTTCTATTAACTCGAAATTAGTGTCAGAAAAATTTTCTTTTCTTTCTGCAAAATTTTTAATCTGCTCTGGCAATCGGTGGTACGATTGTGGTCCTACAACAATATCAACGTAATTAGTTCTCTTAAAAATTTCCTCCCCCTGTGCTTGCGCTATACATCCTGCTAATACGAAAATAGGCTTCTTTTTAAACCGATTTAGTTTTTTAATTTTTCCAATATCAGAATAAACTTTCTCCGTTGCTTTTTCTCTAATGTGACAAGTATTAAATATGATGCAATCAACATCTGCTAATGTTTCAGATCTTATAAAATTAACAGACTGCATTAAGTCGGATATTTTGTCAGAATCGTATTCATTCATCTGACAACCAAAAGTCTTTATGTAAAATTTTTTTAACAATTATTATACTTTTAAAATATTAGAAGCTCTAAGGGTATAAAAAAAAACAAATAAATGAAATATATTTATTAAATATTTTCATAAATTGGGAATATTCTACTATCAATAAAAAGTTTATTATCCAAAATATATTGAAGATTCTTAGACGTATATTTGGGTAGTTTAGAAAATTTAGCAATTTTACCACTATTTTTTTCTAAAGAGTTTTGCACTGAAAATTTTGAATAAAACTCATCACAATTTTTTAGATCTTTAATATAAAACCTATTATTTACCTCTAAGGCAACTTTGTCATGGGCTAAATTACTAACTGTAGTTTTTAAAATCTGAAAATTATTAAATCCAACTACTTTAGTTTTTTTAATTAAAGAAATACTTTTGACTGAGGCTAAAATATTTCTAAGTCCAACAAACCCTCCTGGACCTAAATTAACCATTAAAAAATTTAAATTTTCTAGTTTTAAATTGTTATGTTCAAAAAAATCTAAAAGAGTAGTTATAAAATTTTCACTATTTAAGAATTTATCTTTAACTAAAACAAAGTCAGAATTGTTTTCTTTTGCAATTAGTATTAAACTTCCAAGCGTAAAATCTACTGAACAAAAATTAGAGTTTATGGCTTCATTCATAAAAAAAACTATTTTAATTACTTTTCTAGTAATTGCTAATCTTTCTCTAGCAAATGCTCAAGAATATCAAAATGAAAAGGGAATAATTGGATTAATGTATCATCGTTTTGAAGAAAATAAATATCCATCAACTAACGTTAGAATGAAAGAGTTTAATTTGCAGCTCGAAATCATTAAACAAAATAATCTCGAATTTATCTCCATTGATGAATTAAGAAAAATTCTAATAGAAAATAAAAATTACGAAAATAAGAAAATTCTAATTACCGTTGATGATGCCTATAGATCTTTTTATGAAAATGGTTGGAAAGTATTAAAAGAAAAGAAAATTCCTTTCATTCTTTTTTTTAATACTAGAGAGGTTAACGCTAATAATCCAAACTACATGACTTGGGATCAGATTAGGGAAATTCATAATTCAAAAATTGGCACTATCGGTGGCCATAGCTTTTCACATGAATATCTAATAAATAAATCTGAAAATGAAATAAAAGAGGATTTAGAAAAATCTCATAAAGATTATCTTCGAGAATTAAATTTTAGGCCAAAATATTTTTCATATCCATTTGGAGAATATAATTTAGCTTTTAAAAAAATTGTAAAAGAATTTAATTATGAATTAGCTTTTGGACAACATTCTGGTGTGATTGATAAATCCAAAGATTTATTTGAACTTCCACGTTACCCGGTTAATGAAAGTTATGGAAAAGCAGAAAGATTTTTAACGTTATTAAATACAAAACCTTTTCCATTTAAATCTTTCAAACCTGAAAATAAATTTATTAAAAAATCAGATAATCCTCCAAAAATTGAAATAGAATTTTTTAAAGAGATGACAAACTTAGAAAAAATTAATTGTTTTGCTAATGATGGTGGAGAATGGAGTAAAAAGAAAATTACTTTTATTGAAAAAAACTGGATCCGAGTTAATCTAGATAAAAAATTTAAAGAAAGAACGGGTAGAATAAATTGTTCTTTATTAGATAACGATAAACAATTTAGATGGCTAGGGATTCAATTTGTAATCGATGGTAATTAAATCGATCCTGATTTTTTTACTAATAAATTTGCTTTATCAAAATCTTGTAAAGAGTTTTGTTCAATAATTTTTTTTAAACCAAGGACATAATCATTTCCTCTAATGGAATATTTGTGAACATGTTCAACTAATTTCGTTCCAGATATCGATCCGATTAATCGGCCCGCTCTTTGTTTGGCTCTCTCCTTACGAAATTCCTCATAAAAAGCATGGGTATTTAAGTTATTTTTATAAGCACTAACTGCATATCTAATTTGGTTAAATTTTGAAATTTGATGTTTTTCATCCTCACCTCTATCTTCTGGGATCATCCCGTTATTTTCTTTCCAATTCCATTGTCCAAATAAAGCATTTCCTTCAATGGCAAAACGTGAAGTTCCCCAGCCACTTTCATAGGCTGCCTGCGCTATAGCTAATGAGGGAGGAATAATGTCCATCTTAATTAATAATTCTTTTGGACTATTATTTTTAACTTTATATTGCTCAAACTTTTCATTTAACCACTCCGCATCTTTTTTAAAACTTTTTCTATTAATAATCGTAACTAATTTTCTTCTATCGGTAATAATCTTTTCATTTTCGGACAAAACTATTGGTAATAATATTTGTATAAAAATTCTTTTTCTTTGTTCAATACTATCTAATTCGCTAATCCCTTGTGGAAATTTTGCTAAAAAAAAGTTAGCAACAGGCTCGCCCTCCCTTACTTTCTCAAGATTATAGCCACTCTTTTCAAATAAATTAATAATACTTATTACCTGCTGAAAATCTAAGCCTAATTTTTTTGAGTCATTTGTTAAAAAGCTTTTCTTCAACATTTGATCAATCGATGGATCATTTGTGGAGTACATATCTGTTTGCGTATTTATAATTATTTTCTTACCTGCAGAGGATTTAAATATTTCTGGAACAAAGGCAGTAAACACGACTAAAAAAATAATAATACTATAAGGCAAGAAATTTTTAATATTAATTTTTTTAATTATAAAAAAATAAATTTTATTTATATTTTTTAAAATAAAGGATAAAAATTTAAAGGTTGGTGCAATAGTTTCGATAATATATTTTGCAAAACCATTGCCTAAAATTGCTTCTTTTATTATTTTATAAAAATTAATAATTTTTTTATTTAATATAATATTAATCATATTAATTTAGATTATAGACTTACAGCTCTTACGCTTTTTACCTCAGGCACATAATGAACAAGCATACGTTCAACGCCTTGTTTTAATGTTAATGTAGATGAAGGGCAGCCTGCACAACTTCCTTGTAATTCTACCTCAGCGACTCCATCAATAAAGGATCTTAAACTAATATTTCCTCCATCCATCGCAACTGCTGGTCTTATTTTAAGCTCTAGCACTTCCTCAATTCTTTTAAATATTTCGTCTTTATCATCGCTTGTTTCTTTTTTTACTAGGATAGCTTTAAAATCTTTTGGAAAATCATTTTTTATAATATCTTGAATTTTTTCCAGTATTTCACCCCACTGCGTTTTACTATTCTTTTTTACTGATATGAAATTAGAACCAAAAAAAACAAGTTCTGCTCCAATTTGAAATATTTTTTGAACAAATGGGTACTCCTTGGCTTCTGCAGAGTTTTTAAACTCAATAGAGCCATTTTGTACTAACTCAAAACTAAGCACAAATTTTAATGTGTCTGGATTTGGCGTCTGCTGCACATCAATATTCATAGTATATATTTAGTTAGTATGATTTGTTGTTAAAGTAATTACTATTTAAAAAAAGATATAAAATTCAATATCTTATATTAAATTATCAAGTTCTTTTTCTGAAATAAGACCTGGAATTATCACTAAAGGCACGGATAAATCATTCATCTTTTTAGATAAAGATTTTATAATAGGCCCTGGATTATCATTGTCAATGGAAGAGGCTAATACAAGGGATCGAATAGTCTTATCCTCTTTTAAGAATTTGATTATTTCATCCACTTTATCTCCCATTTTAATAATAATCTTAGGTTTGATCTTAAATTTTTCCTCAACCACAGCAGACCAAAGTCTACTAATTTTTTTTCCCTCACTAGTCTCTTCTTGTTCAATAAGATTGCTAACAGATGCCCATTCAGTATTAACAGCGGGTCTAACAACATAAAGCATGATTAGATCAGCATTATTAACTGCTGATCTTTTTGCTGCAAAATAAATTGCATTCTTCAGTTCATCACT
>Ga0247832_1002043_pt1 | contig 32677 bp, 28 predicted proteins | sample LaCruzMarch2015__10_FD_192407 | JGI IMG/M metagenome (GOLD analysis project Ga0247832, IMG submission 192407) | Freshwater microbial communities from meromictic Lake La Cruz, Castile-La Mancha, Spain - LaCruzMarch2015_4m | ecosystem: Environmental > Aquatic > Freshwater > Lake | place: Spain... | reverse complement strand
TTGATTGGCTTGAAAAATTGGGGCATGGTATTGTTGATCCTGTACCTTCTTTATTTACTTTCAATATGCCAGGGAATCCTATTACGGCATTAATGGGTAATGTGGTGGAAAAAGCGGTCGTTAAGGTGGAAGGAACAAAATTAGTTGGCAAAGGTCCATTGTTGATCACGCATTGGGGAATGAGTGGACCAGCCATCTTGCTATTATCAGCTTGGGGTGCTCGCGTATTACATGAAAAAGAATACCAATTTGCTGTGCTTGTTAATTGGTTAAACGACCAAAAAGAATATGAGCTGCAACAAGTGATTTCAAACATAATTGCTACGCAAGGTGGAAAAATGATGGGTAATTTAAACCCTTTTCCAATTAGTAACCGTTTGTGGCATTTTCTTCTTCAGAAATGTGCGCTCAGCTTGGAATTGAGATGGCAAGATCTAGGTAGTAAAAGCATCAATAAGATAATAAATGCGTTAATTAATGATCGCTACGAAGTGTCTGGTAAAACTACCTTTAAGGAGGAATTTGTAACGGCAGGTGGTGTAGCATTAAAAGATGTGGATATTCGTACCATGGAAAGTAAAATAGTTCCAGGTCTTCATTTTGCTGGGGAAGTTCTTGATATCGATGGAATAACAGGTGGTTATAATTTTCAAGCTGCTTGGACAACTGGTTTCATCGCTGGTAAAGGAGTAGGGGAATGAGTCTTTCTAAAACTATTTTGTGTAAATTATTGTAAATTTACTTTGTGAAAAAATACATTGGGTTTTTCTTGGGATTGTTGATTCTTGTGGTCTATACTAGTATAAATTAAAGAATATTTTAATGAAGAAAATAGTTTTTTTAGCATTTATCATTCTCTTTGTGGGATGGTCTTATGCGCAAAAAACAATTCAAGTGATCGATATGGCTACTTACCAACCTGTAGCCAATGTGCTTGTCTCAAAAAGTGATAAATCAGCTGTCTTTGGAAAAACAGATGAAAAAGGGGAGATTGAATTAATAATTAGATCAACAAATTTTTTATTTACTCACCCCGATTATCTCTCGAGTGTATATTCAATAGAAGAGATAGAGAGCTCAAATTACAAAGTCTTTGTCAATCAAAACATTAATTCTTTTGAAGAAATTGTGGTTTCAGCAAGCAAATTCGAAGAAAAGAAAAAAGATGTCGCGCAAAAAATTCAAGTACTTCGCGCTGCTGAGATTGCTTTTCAAAACCAAAGTTCAACGGCTGATGTTCTAGCGAATTCAGGTAATGTCATGGTGCAAAAAAGTCAGTTGGGAGGAGGAAGTCCAATTATCCGTGGATTTGAAACGAACAAAGTACTGATGGTAGTGGATGGAATTCGAATGAACAATGCCATTTATCGTGGAGGTCATTTACAAAATATCGTTACGCTCGACAATTCAATCATGGATCGGGTAGAGGTGGTATTTGGTGCCGGTTCTGTTGTCTATGGTTCTGATGCCTTGGGTGGTGTTATGAATTTTTCCACTAAGAGTCCCAAGCTTAGCACAACTGATGAACTATTAGTAAAAGCATCCGCTTTTACGCGTTATTTTTCTGCCGCAAGTGGATATTCAGCTCATGCGGATGTTTCATTTGGTACTAAGCGTTTTGGTTCATTAACTTCTTTTACCTATTCTAACTATGGTGATCTTCGACAAGGTGCAATTAGAAGTCCATATGTAGGAAATTTTGGTTCCAGACCTTGGTATTCGGCAACTTTTAACGGGGTAGATTCGATGGTTATGAATGCGGATACTAATGTGCAGGTAGGTTCAGGATACACGCAATATGACGTATTACAAAAATTTACTTTTAAGCAAAATGAGGTCATTACGCATAAATTGAATTTTCAATTATCTAATTCTGGTGATGTTCCTCGTTATGACCGTTTGACTCAAATGAGTGGTGCTAATCCCAAGTTTGCAACTTGGAATTATGGTCCTCAAAAAAGATTATTGGCAGCTTATACGCTTGAATTCACAAAGAAAAACAAGTTATTTGATCTAGGCCGTGTGATTTTAGCCTATCAAGCCATTGAAGAAAGTCGGATAAATCGAAAATTCAATACTGTTTGGGAAAATCACAATATAGAAAATCTCGATATCTTTACTTTAAATGCTGATTTCGCTAAAAAAATGAATAAGCATGAATTTCGCTACGGAGCGGATGCCTATTTCAACAAAGTGAATTCTACAGCTTTTGCTACTAATGTTGCTGTTGATACTTCAACAGCGATCGGCACGCGCTATCCAGATGGTGGTTCTTCTATGTGGTCTGCGGCCGCATATGCAACGCACACTTGGGAAGTTGGTGATAAATTTATTATCAATGATGGCCTTCGTTTTTCCTATGTTGGTTTGAATGCTAATTTTACTGATAAATCTTATTTTCCATTTCCATTTAATAGTATCACCCAAAACAATAGTGCTTTTAATGGAAATCTAGGATTTGTTTATCTTCCGGCAAAAACATGGAGAATTACAGGTAATCTTTCTACCGGATTTCGAGCGCCAAATGTGGATGATTTAAGTAAAGTTTTTGAATCGGTTCCAGGAAGTGTAGTTGTTCCAAATCCTACCTTAAAAGTGGAATACACGCTTAATGGTGAATTGGGGATTTCAAAGGAAATTATGTCCGGATTGCGCGTAAATGTGAATGTTTATTATACGCGATTGACAAATGGGTTGATGACACAAAACAGCCAGTTTCAAGGAGCTGATTCGATTATGTATGACGGTCAATTAAGTCAAGTTATGTCAACGGTAAATGCTGGAAAAGCATACATCTATGGCATAGAAGGAGCGATTGCTGGACAAATCAACAAATACATTTCGGTACTAGGAACGGTGAATTACACGAAGGGTCGCATAGCAACTGACTCAGTGCCGTATCCTTTAGATCATATTCCTCCAGTTTTTGGAAAGATTAGTGTAATTTCTTCTGTTAATCGATTACGAACTGAGTTTTTCATAAATTATGCTGGATGGAAGCGAGTTGTTGATTACAATATGATTGGGGAGGATAATTTTGCCTATGCAACAGTTGATGGAATGCCTTCTTGGTTTACTTTAAATGCAAGGGTTTCTTATTCGATCACAAAAGCTATTAGTTTTCAGGTCGCTTGTGAGAACATCTTAGATCAAAATTACCGTCAGTATGCTTCCAACATATCGGCACCAGGCAGGAATTTTATTCTAACGCTTAGAGGTAGTTTTTAAAAAGTAAAAGACTAAAGTAATTATTAGAATTCCTTTACGGCTCTAGAACAAAGGGTGCAATTGCTCAATTGCTTCCAATTACTTGTTGTGATTCCTCCGGGTGTTCCGAAATATTTAGACCATGCATTGTTATTTCCGCCTAAAGTTGAGGTCCAATAATCTCTTGATTGAAATCCACCAATGGTCGCTTTTTGCGCATACATCAACTCCAATTCAGCTTGAACAGGAAGTCTCCAACCGGAACCTCCTTCGGTATAAGCTTCACATGCTACCTTAGATTGACCCCAATCTAAATGTTGAGCGAAGGTAACTTGATCTGTAAGCGCAGCTACTAAGCCATGTTCTTTTGAAGCATCAAGTTGGATAACAATTCCACCAAGACAATTCTGTCCTAATTCATAGGTAACTGTTTTATTTTTTTTATTGCAGGCTGTTAATGCAAAAAAAGCGATAAGAAATAGAATGCTTGTGTTTTTCATGGTTGTTTATTAATTAGTTATAAAATTACTCAATTATAGACAAATAAAAATTTAATAAGGTTGGTTTTGATAAAGGTAATACATTAAAGTCAGTCTGTTTTAAAAATATCTTTAACAGGGCGGAATTTCATTTTAACGCTTAGGGGAAGTTTCTAATTTAAGGGTAAAAACTTAAAAAGAATTTTTTGTTATTTTAAAAATTGAATAGAAAGTGGGTAGGGGTATAGTTCTTTGTTCGCTGCTTTAATAGCACCAATTATCGCAAATATTACAGCAATAATACCTAAAGTAATTAAAGCAAAGATACCAACGATTAGAAGTATAAGTACAGCGCTAATTGAAATATAAATATAGAATGAAATCATCCAATTAAGAATATTTTTTCCGTGTTGATCAATAATTGAAGACTTATCTTTATTTGTTGCCCACATGATTATTGGTAATGCAATTCCACCAAAAGGCACGATTATACCTGCAAATTGAGAGAGGTGCATCAGCATGCAATAAGAATATAAATCCATGTTCCAAGGACGAAAATCAGGATCGTTTTCTATGATTTCAGAAAGTTTCATATTTTTATTTTTTTAACCACATAAATATAAATATAAAAATTTAAGTTGCTTGTTTTAAAAATTCAATTAAATTTATTAAAATTAATTTATATGGATTTTCTTAAAGCAAATTTTAAAAGTTTAATAATTACCTTTTCAGTAATAATTACAGGTTACATTTTAGGAAAATCATACATTTCTAAAGGAAAAGCTGATCCAACAATTAGTGTTACTGGTTTAGGTGAAACCTCATTTAATTCCGACTTGATAGTTTGGCGTGCCGATTTCTCGCGTAAAAATAGTACCTTAAAAGATGCATATTCTGAATTGAATGCTGATTTAAGAAGTGTTAAAGACTATTTCAAAAAGAAGGGTATTAATACCAAGGATGTTATTTTCGAAGCAGCGGATATTCAAAAAGAGTATTACAACGAATACGACGATAACGGTAATGTTAGATCCTCTATTTTTTCAGGATATAAATTAACACAAAGCATGAAAATTCAATCTGACAATGTCGACCTTATTGAAAAAACATCGCGCGAAGTTTCTGAGTTAATTGATGCAGGTATTGAATTAAATTCAAATGCCCCCGAGTATTATTACACAAAATTGGCTGAACTTAAATTATCAATGATTGAACAAGCCACCAAGGATGCATTTAATCGGGCTCAGAAAATTGCGGAGAATGGTGGGGGAAGTTTGGGTAACTTAAAAAGTGCCGATATGGGTGTGTTTCAAATTACAGCAGAAAATTCTGCCGAAGACTTTGAATGGGGTGGTAGTTTTAATACGTCATCAAAACGAAAGACGGCTAATATCACCATGCGCTTGAAGTATGAGATTGATTAAGTTAAATCAATCTAAATCAATCTTTATTTTTTAGTAACGTATTTACCTGTTTTGGGTAGATAAAAGAATTTAAAAAGCGTTTCTTGCTTTTTTGCTGCAGTGATTATTGGCTCATAGATGAATAAATCTGCTTTTTTTGGAATAACGCCTATCCGACCTTTTGAAATGACTATATCTTTTGATTCGCTGTAGCTTCCTGTTTCGTAATTAAAAATAAAAGATTCTTCGTTAGGTGTTCCCAATCCATCAAAGTTCTTCCATTGAAAAATGCGCAAAGGAGTATGGTTGTTCATGGTGTAAAAATCCTTGTAGCTTGCATTTCGAATCCTAAAATCAATGAGCACATCTTTAAAGGACGGAGAACTGATATTTTCAAATTTCACTTGTAGTGGGAGCATGGCTGATGAGGGAACTGCAAGAGGTGGGGAAATTAAATTCAAACCGCCATCGAAATAAAAGAAATAGTTGTAATTACCCATGAAAGCTAGCTCGGCACGTTTAGCAGGGTTGCTTGATCTATTCGCTTCATCCAAGGCATATTGATAACGATTCACCAAAATAATAGCATCAATTTTATCGTCTCCATCTAAGTTTTCTTTGTGAATACTTAGGGTGTATTTTTCTGTTGCAGGGATATGTAATTGTGCCTCTACATGTCTTCTAGCATATTCAGCTAGGTCATTGCTATTCGGTAATTCATTTTCCGAAATAACATGTTCTAACTTTTTTTGGTCGTCTTTACACGAAGAAAAAATTACTATCGTCGAAAGGAGTAAATAGATCACTTTATTAGCGAATATTTTTTTTTTAATCATGCTACTGAATACGTTGTTTAATAAGGTCGAGTGCAAATTGTAATTGTTCCGCTCTACTAAGGTTTGAATTATCAAGCTCAATAGCATCTTGCGCCTTTTTTAGTGGACTTATCTCCCTCGTAGTATCTAGGAAATCGCGTTCTTCTAAATTTGCTTTAATGGATGATAAAGTAATCGCTGGATCTTTTAAAATGAGCTCTTTGTAGCGCCTCTGTACCCGTATCATTGGATCGGCAGTAATAAAAAGTTTGATATCTGCATTCGGAAATACAACTGTCCCAATGTCTCTTCCGTCCATGATTACACCACCAAATTCGCCAAGTTTTTGTTGGGTTTTTACGAGTTTCGAACGCACTTCCTCAACAATAGCAATTTTGGAAACGATGGCTGCGACTTCAGGTTTTCTAATTTCATCAGAAATAAGCGCTCCGTTAAGAAATAAATCACTCTCGGATTTTTGCAAATTATAGACAAACGTTAAATTAATGTCGTCAAGGTGTTGTATTAGTCGCATGGTGTCGGGTTCGCCGTGGATAAAAAGATCGTTTTTCAAGACATAATAGGCAACGCCTCTATACATGGAGCCGGAATCAACAAATAGATAATTTAACGCCTTTGCTAAATCTTTTGCTAAAGTGCTCTTACCACATGAAGAAAAACCGTCAATGGCGATCGTTAATTTTTTCAAAACGTTGTTTTATCTTTCAAAAATAGGAATTACAAATGATTAATTAGAAAGCTATGACTGGTCGAGCAATTTTTTCCTTAATAAATTGTCCGGTTGAATTATCTTTCAATAAAGCAAGCGACTCTGGTGTTCCGGAGAATAATAGATTCCCTCCTTTTTCTCCTCCTTCAGGGCCAAGATCAATCAGGTAGTCGGCACATTTTAAGACTTCCACGTTGTGCTCGATTACAAAGATAGAATGGCCTTTTTGAATTAATGCATTGAAGGCGATTAAAAGTTTTTCAATATCGTAAAAGTGTAAGCCAGTGGTGGGTTCGTCGAAAATAAATAGGGTTGGTGCAGTACTTCCTTTTGAAAGAAATGAAGCCAGTTTTATGCGTTGTGCTTCACCACCACTCATTGTGCTAGATGATTGTCCCACTTTCAAATAACCAAGCCCAATATCAATTAAGGGTTTCATTTTTTCAGCTATTTTTTGCTCTATTCTGTCTTTCGAAGTAGCGAAAAAAGTATACGCATCTTCAAGGTTCATTTCGAGTAACTCATGGATGTTTACACCGAGATACAGGACCTCTAAAGTTTCGGTTTTGTAGCGTTTTCCTTTGCATGTTTCACATGGTAGTTCGATATCAGCCATAAATTGCATGCCTACCGTTAATATTCCCTCCCCCTCGCACATTTCGCAACGGCCTCCTTCTACGTTAAAACTAAAAAAACCAGGTTTGTAAGCTCGAATTTTAGCCAAAGGTTGACGCGAATAAAGTTCTCGAATATCATCAAAGGCTTTAACGTAGGTGATAGGATTGCTCCGCGTGGATTTTCCAATGGGATTTTGATCGATAAATTCGATGTTTTTAATGCCGTCAAGGTCGCCAGTGAGGGAGTCAAATCCAACATTTAATTGACTTGTAAGACCTAAATACGACCGGAAAGCGGGATACACAATTTCTTTTATTAAAGTAGATTTCCCCGAGCCAGAAACACCACTTATGCATACAAGTGAATTTAAAGGCAGGTCTACATTTATATTTTTTAGGTTGTTTTTACGGGCTCCTGAAATTGTTATTTTGTTTTTTGACGTTCTTCTCTTTAAAGGAAGTGGAATACTTTTCTTTTCCGTGAGGTAATCAGCTGTTAGACTATTTTTGGCTTTTGTAAGATCTTTAAAGCTTCCCTGAAATACAACTTCACCACCGTATTGACCAGCAAATGGACCTATATCAATAATGGAATCCGCTGCTTTCATAATTTCTTCCTCGTGTTCAACAATGATAACAGTATTACCGAGCTCAGTTAAATTTCGTAGCACGGTAATCAATCGGGCTGTATCAATCGGATGTAGACCAATAGAGGGTTCATCTAAAACATAAATAGAACCGACCAAACTACTTCCAAGTGCGGTGGCTAAATTAATTCTTTGTGACTCCCCACCCGATAGGGTATTTGCAGCTCTATTTAAGGTTAAGTATCCTAATCCCACATTTTTTAGAAACGCCAATCGTTGTATAATTTCAGGAAGAATGCGTTTACTTACCACGCTATCCGCTTCCTTTAACTGAAGGTGGCTGAATACAGCATGACATTTTTCTATAGGGAGAAGTACGATGTCTTGGATTGAATAATTATTAATTTTAACATAACTGGCATCGCCTCGTAATCGCGTACCCTTGCATTCAGGACATTCGGTTTGACCTCTATACCGTGAGAGCATCACCCGATATTGAATTTTATAGGTTTGGGTTTCAATAAATTTAAAAAATTTATTTAGGCCCATAAAGTGGGCGTTTCCCTTCCATAACAAGTTATATTCGTCGTTGCTCAATTCACTCACTGGTCGATGAATAGGAAAGTTAAATTTATTGGCATTGTAGATTAATTGCTGTAAATATTCGCCCATTACCTCGCCTTTCCAAGGTACGATAGCCTCCTCGTAAATACTCAAACTTCGATTGGGAAAAACTAGATTTTCATCAATACCCAAAACTTTCCCATATCCTTCACATGTTTTACATGCGCCAAATGGATTGTTGAAAGTGAAAAAGTGAACGCTGGGCATTTGAAATGTGATCCCATCGAGTTCAAATCGATTATTAAACCAAGCGATGCTGTTTTCCTCGATAGACAATAGCCCACAGGTTCCCTTACCTTCGTCGAACGCAAGTTGGATAGAGTCGATATAGCGTGCATCGTTCTGCTCATTACCTTTTTCAATAATAATTCGATCAATCACAAGTAAGGCGTCATTTAAAGTCGATTTTGCAGCGTTAAAATCGCTTAAATTGATTATATTATTATTGATGTAGATGCGGTTAAATCCTTGATTTATTAATTTTTGAATGATAACTTCAGGACTTGCCTTGTCGAGGTGAGCAATAGGGCAGACGATGGCCAACCGTTGTTTATCTTTGGCCTTACTTAACGCCTGCAATACATCTTGTGGAACGTGTTTCTTTACTTTTTCATTGGAGACCGGCGAGATTGTTTCACCAATTCTTGCAAATAATATTTTTAGATAATCGTATATTTCTGTTGTTGTGCCAACTGTTGACCTTGGATTACTAGTAATTACTTTTTGTTGAATGGCAATACTAGGTGCTATACCTTTTATATAATCCGTTTCGGGTTTATTTAATTTACCAAGGAATTGCCTTGCGTAGGATGACATGCTTTCAATGAATCTTCGCTGTCCTTCTGCAAAGATGGTGTCAAATGCTAAAGATGATTTGCCAGAACCTGAAACTCCTGTGATTACAGTAAGTTCTTTGTGATTGATCGATAAATCAATGTTTTTTAAATTATGGACCCTAGCTCCTTTTATTTCAATTTTTGTTTTCACCGGTGCAAAGGTACGAGTTGAAGATAAAATTTGAAGTGTAAGTATATTTTTTTATACTTTTAAACTATCAAAAAACATAATAATGGACTTTCGAGCCTTGTTTCGTAAGAAAAAAGTAGAGGATATTTTGCGACAAGTAGCTACTCAGCAAGCTTCTGACGGCCATGATGGTTTAGGCAAACATTTAAAGGTAAGGGATTTAACAGCTTTTGGAATTGCAGCAATTATTGGCGCGGGTATTTTTAGCACTATAGGAAATGCGAGTGCGGAGGGCGGTCCTGCAGTTATTTTTTTATTCTTGTTTACTGCTGTTGCTTGTGGTTTTGCTGCCTTTGCCTATGCTGAATTTGCCTCTATGGTACCAGTTTCAGGAAGCGCTTACACCTATTCCTATGTTGCTTTTGGGGAAATTATTGCATGGATAATTGGCTGGGCACTTATCATGGAATACGCGATTGGAAATATAACTGTTGCCATTTCTTGGAGTGATTATTTTACTAATATGATTGAAGGAATTCATATTGAACAATTTGGTTTACGTGGAATTTATTTGCCTGAATGGATAAAGATGGATTATTTATCGGCATCCAAAGGTTTTCAGCAAGCTACTTCGCTCATGGAAGGAGGAAAGCCATTTGAATTATTAGCCCCTAATTTACAAATGGCACACCTTGCTTGGGTTAGCGCTCCTACGTTTTTTGGGTTTCATTTAATTGCTGATATTCCCGCATTGTTTATTATTGTTTTGATCACTTGGTTGGTTTATCGTGGTATTAAAGAGAGTAGAAATGCGTCAAATTTAATGGTGGTCGTTAAATTGGCGATTATCTTATTGGTCATTGGTGTGGGTATTTTTTATGTCGATACAAAAAATTGGTCGCCGTTTGCACCAAATGGAATTGGGGGAATTTTAAAAGGTATTTCAGCTGTATTTTTTGCTTATATCGGTTTTGATGCTATTTCTACGACGGCTGAAGAATGCGAAAACCCACAACGTGATTTACCGAGGGCCATGATGTGGTCCATTATAATTTGTACGGTCCTTTACATCGTAATTGCACTCATTTTAACCGGCATGGTTTCTTACGATAAATTGGCTGTAGGTGATCCTCTTGCCTTTGTGTTTGAGGAATTAAATTTACAACGCATGTCGGGCATAATTTCTATCAGCGCCGTGGTAGCAATGGCTTCGGTATTGCTTGTTTTTCAAATGGGGCAGCCAAGAATTTGGATGAGTATGAGCCGAGATGGGTTACTTCCTAAACGTTTTTCTAAAATTCATCCGAAATATAAAACACCGTCTTTCGCCACAATAGTTGTTGGTTTTGTGGTGGCTGTACCAGCACTATTCATGAATTTAACCATGGTAACGGACTTATGTAGCATTGGTACTTTATTTGCCTTTGTGCTAGTTTGTGGTGGGGTTTTGGTCCTTCAAAATAAACCCGATATTCCACGAGGGAAATTTAAAACGCCATACGCTAACGGAAAATATTTTATGCCATTGTTACTATGTATTTCGTTGGTAATACTAATTACGAAGTACAAAACAGAGACGATTCATTTTGTTCTTAATCAATCGGATTTAAAAACGACGAGTGAACTTCTGATTCAGTTAAGTCCGAAAGAGGCAGCAGCAGTCAAGAATCGTTTACTTCGAATAAACGCTAAAGAAATGTCGCGAGTGGGGGGTGATATTGAGGCTTATTATTCTGAAATGAGCCCAAACCGTGTAAGCGGGGAGTTGCGTTTTTTAGACAAGCCAACTTCTTTTTTTGTGAACAGCGGTTGGACGCACTTTTTTCCTAAGTTGCCCTCTTGGATTTTTATTGTATTTACTTTTTTTATTACTGTAATGGCGGTATTAAGAAACTTATCCTTGATACCTACACTCGGATTGCTATCGTGTCTTTATATGATGAGTCAAATAGCGTTACGAAATTGGATATACTTTACTGTTTGGTTATTAATAGGTTTGGTTATTTATTTTCTGTACGGAAGGAAAAAATCGAAATTGAATTGAAGACGGAAAATTAGAAGAGAAAAGTATTAATTAGAGGCCTTTATTATTTTTGTCTGTTGAAGAAAAGCACCGCTTTCATTATAGAAGTTTAAAAAGTATTGGCCCGGAGCCAAATCACTTTCAAAATCCATTTGATGCCTAGAATCATTCATTTGTTCTTCTTTAATTAGTTTTCCATTTTGGTCAATCAATTGAATTTTAGTGGTGCCTTTTTGCTCATCTGGTCCTTGAATGATCGTGTAATTGTTAAATGGATTTGGGTAAATCAAAAACGAAGGTGTTGAAACAATCATACCTGTTGCATTCGGAGAAACCGGGAAATTTTGATCGGGCTGTTGGAAGCCATTGTGGATACGTTTACCACCAACATTTGACCACTTTACGATTGGTTCCCCAATAGTGTAGGACACTGTGTTTGTACTTCCGAAAATAAAATTTTGGCATTTCGCCACTTTTCCGGCACTTGCATAAACCCTTCTTTCCGGCCCTTGACCAAAAGTTACTGAAATCCCGAAAAATAGAATTATAATGAGTAGAAAATTGTTTTTCATCGCTTGAACTTTTAATTATTAATGATAAAGTTACAGAAAAAAAAATGTACCAATACATCTTTAGCTTATTAAATTACAATTAATTCTTCAATAAAATAGGAATCATCTTTTTTTGTTTCGTTATTAATTGATTCAAATGCGCTAAGAAGATTAAAGATTTAGTTATTTTCATTAAATTTGTTCAAGTTAAAATAACAGAAAAAATGTTTGAAAATCTTACTGAAAAATTTGAACGTGCCTTTAAAGTATTAAAGGGACAGGGTCAAATCTCCGAAATAAATATTGCTGAGTCACTGAAGGAAGTTCGTAGGGCGCTTTTGGATGCCGATGTCAATTTTAATACGGCTAAAAATTTCACTAATACGGTGAAAGATAAAGCGCTTGGAAGAAATGTTCTCACCGCGGTATCTCCTGGTCAGCTAATGGTGAAAATCTGTCATGAGGAATTAAAGGAGTTGATGGGGGGTAATGAGGTTGAAATAAACCTGAAGGGAAATCCATCAATTATTTTAATGTCAGGACTTCAAGGTTCTGGAAAAACGACCTTTACAGGAAAATTAGGTAATTACTTAAAAAATAAAAAAAACAAAAAGGTGCTACTTGTAGCATGTGATGTTTATCGTCCTGCTGCCATAGATCAACTACATGTTCTTGGCGATCAATTGGGAATAGAAGTTTTTTCTAATAAGGAAGAAAAAGATCCTGTGCGTATTGCTAATAGTGCTGTTCAGCATGCAAAAAGTAACAGTTTTAATGTAGTAATTGTCGATACTGCAGGTCGCTTAGCGATTGATGAACAAATGATGGATGAAATTGCACGTGTAAAAACCGCTCTAAATCCATCTGAAACCTTGTTTGTGGTCGATGCCATGACGGGACAAGATGCTGTAAATACCGCAAAAGCATTTAATGATAAAATTAATTTTGACGGTGTTATCCTTACAAAACTAGATGGGGATACAAGAGGTGGGGCTGCGTTAACTATAAAATCTGTTGTAAACAAACCGATTAAGTTTGTCGGGACCGGGGAAAAGATGGATGCAATTGATGTCTTTTATCCCGCTAGGATGGCAGACCGAATTCTTGGTATGGGAGATGTTGTTTCCTTAGTAGAAAAGGCACAAGAACAATACGATGAGGAGGAAGCGCGAAAGCTTCAGCGGAAAATAATGAAAGATCAATTTGATTTCAATGACTTTTTAGCTCAATTGAATCAAATTAAAAAAATGGGGAATGTCATGGATTTGATGGGCATGCTGCCTGGGATGGGAAAAGCTATGAAAGATACCGAAATTCCAGATGATGCGTTTAAAGGCATTGAAGCAATTATTCTCTCTATGACACCTAAAGAACGATCAAACCCTGGCTTGCTAAATACTTCTCGAAAAGCAAGACTTGCCTCAGGAAGTGGAACGAATATTATGGAAGTCAATAAATTGATCAAGCAATTTGACGAAATGAAAAAAATGATGAAAATGATGAGTAATCCTCGTGCAATGGCTAGTATGATGAGTCAAATGAAAAATGCGCGTGGTGGAGCGCCTAACTAACTATTATGGATAATGATTCATTATATCCCGATAAACCTATCATTGTAAAAGAAAAGGCGAAAAATAATTGGGGATTAACTGCTTTTTCTTTGTTGCTTTTTATATTCTCATTTTTACTGCTCTTTTCGGAAAAGCTTTTATTTATTCTATTTTTAATAATTGTACTTTTCATTCATGAAATGGGGCATTTCCTATTTATGAAGGTCTTTAAGTATGAAAATGTTCGGATGTTATTCATTCCACTTATGGGTGCCTTTGTTCAAGGATCAAAACCAAGATATTCTCAACGTGAAAGTTTGTTGGTTGTTTTTTTTGGCCCTTTTCCTGGCTTAGTGTTGGGATGTGTTACGTTTATTATTGCTAGTGTGTATAAAAGTGATACAGCCTTAACATTAGGATTAATCTTTATGTTTTTAAATACCGTTAATTTGTTGCCGCTCGATCCATTAGATGGTGGACAATTATTTAAATTATTAGTACATCGTCAGCGTGATTTATTTATGATGATTTTTGCATTGGTTTCTTCCATTTTAATGATTGTTATTGGTTGGATAATTCAAGATTATTTAATTATTGCATTTGGTTTTATTATGGGAATCAGGGTGCGTGGCATGCAAAAAAGTCATACCCTGCATTCAACGCTTGACGATTTGGGAGTTAATTATTTGTGTACGTATGAGGATTTATCAAATAGAGATTATGCTACAATTAAAAATGTCATTATTGAAAGATCGGCAGTATTAAAAAAATACATGGAATTTTCTAATGACGATGTTAACCCATTGATTGCCTCACAGGTTAGTTCCATATTAATTGCCCCAATTAAAAAAGATGCCTCGCTTTTTTTTAAAATTACATTAATTATTTTTTGGTTGATTTCATTTATTGCACCAATTATTCTATATTTTGCACTTTGATTTTAAGTGATATTTTGATGAATTTAAAAAAGAAATTAAACGTATTACTGACCTTTATTTTTATTTGTTCCTTCAAATTATTTGGGCAGTGTGATCGCGTGCTTATTCAAGGTCAAGTAATTGATACCTTATTTCCACAAGGATTTTATAATTTGATGGTAATTAATAAAACGAATGGTAGAGGCGTGTTTGGACAACCTAATGGTAATTTTTCTGTTGTTGCAAGTCCTAATGATATTATAGCGTTATCCACAAAATATTATCCTATTTATCAATTTATTGCCTATCCTGATTCGAATTGCCAATGTCATATTTCAGTTTATATTGAAAGGATTCCTCAAGAAATAAAGGAGGTAATTATTCGCCCATTAAAATCACTGGAGCAATTAAAGCAGGAACGAAGCGCCTTAGCCTTGAGAGAAACGAAATTGGTAACTGGGATTGATGTACTCGAAAGTCCAATTACGGCGATCTATCAAGCTTTCTCGAAAAAGGAACAAAATAAAAAGTGGATTGCCGAACAAGTTTACAAGGATGATCAACGTAAGGTGGTGAAAGAGCTATTGAGGTTATATATTTCTTTTGATATAATCAGTTTATCGGAAGATGAATTTGATGATTTTATTTCTTTTTTAAATTTGGATACGGATTTTTTAAAAACTGCCTCTGAAATGGATTTGATTATTTTTATCAAGGATAAATACGATCATTTTCGAAGATTTAATACTAAATCTGAATAGATTTAGAAAGGTCTTGGATGATGGTATTCCAATTATATCGTTCTCTTACAAACTCTTTTGCATTTCCTTTAATTTTTTCATACATCGTTTCATTGGATAATAATGTCTCTATTCCAAGAATGATTGATTCTCTTGTATCGGCAACCCAAATACTTTCTTCATGTTTTGCCATTATCGCATTGTTTGCTAAGGTGGTGGTAATACTCGGAACGCCCAAGGCCATTGCCTCAAGTATTTTATTTTGCATACCTGTACCAATTTGCATGGGGGCAATTAATATTTTTCCTTGTAAATAGGATTCTCGAATGTCGTCTACCCAACCTGATATGGTAATATTAGGTGTTGAAGCAAATTGAAGCAATAAACTTTTCGAGGGATTAGCGCCTGAAATTAAGAACTTCAAATGTGGTAATGATGGTAGAATTTCCTTTACTAGGTAATTAATTGCATCAATATTAGGCGGATAATTCAGATTTCCAACAAACACCAAGTCGTATTTTTTTTCGACATCAAGCGCTTCAAAATAATAATCATCGATGCCATTTGGCATCACAAGCATCTTTTTTTGGTCTGGATGCGAAATGTAGTCTCGATCTTGTTTGCTGATTATTGTTTGAAATTCAAAATAATTAAAAATACGACGCTCATAATCTTTTAATCGCTTGGCCTCCAGTTGAAAAATAAATTTGTAAGTCCAATTTACTTTGTTTATCCTCCTTTCCATTCCTTTGGATAGTGCATCCATGTAATCGATTGTTTTCGGACAATCGTGATAGTTTTTTACATATTCAGCTGAACGGATTAATTGACAAATGATATGGTCAGGTTTAATTAGTTCCAAAAGATCCTGGATTTTCTGTTTCTTTTTGAAGGATGTAAAATAATTAACTTGTAATGGCTTGTTATTGAATAATCCCCAAATTAATCGGAAATATTTGCCAATTTTTGATAGGGTAAAGAGGTGAATCTCTTTTGTAAACGCTTTTATTTCATTTAGTTGGCCTTCTGAAATTGTTTCCTCGCTTAAACTTATTAAATACAAATCATGTGTTTTATGCAGTGATTTCAATAAATAATAGGTTCTAAGTTTATCTCCTTTCTCTATTGGAAATGGAAACCTAGTTGCCATAATAACAATTTTTTTTCTAGTCATGCAAGATGGATTTTAATTGGTCTATCACAATATCTTGCGTGAATTGTGTTTTGATTATTTCATTCATTATCTTACGATTGGCATCAATTTCAGTCGGGTTTTCTAATAATCTTCTAAGTTGCGAACATGCCTCTTCTTTGGTGTTAAAGGAAGAACTATTTTCAGGAAAATTAATCCCTTCAGCAGACTTTTGACTTAAAACTACCGGAACAGAGGCATTCATGGCTTCAAGGACTTTAATTTTTATTCCGCTACCATAAAAAATGGGGGAAATAAAAATTCCATGTGTTTGTATAAATGTCGATACATCGTCTATTGAACCATGCACAACAATTCCCTTTTTAGTGTAAGTATGTAAAGTTTCTCGCGATCCAAATCCAGCGATATGTAGCGTTAAAGTTGGGTATTCATTTTGTAAGGTTGAAAATACATTATCGATAAACCAATTAATTCCTTCAACGTTTGGAAACCAATTGAAATTCCCAATAAAACATAACTCATTGCTAGTAATCGCAGTTACTGGTTTAACTGCTGGCATGGAAACGGGAATAACATGCACTTTTGTTGGCGAAAATTTATTGAAAAAATCTGCGTCTGTTTGGCATATAGCGGCAATTGTATGAACAGATTCATGAATGCTTATTTCGTATTTTTTGACTTTTTTAGCGAGGATATTTAGAAAAATACGCTTCCATCTATTTGATGTTATTCCTGCTAGTTCAGACCATATTTGATGTTCTACATTGTGACTTCTATATATTATTTTCGCATCTAAAAAAGTGCTTAGTTCATGCAAATAAGCTGTTGTATAAAATCCGTCTAAAACGATGTAGTTATAATTTTTAATCGCAGCTAGCGCTTTAATTTTATTGATAAATTCTTTTTGTTTATACCGCAAAAGGTTATACGGTAATGCGGAGAAAAAGCCCACGAGTAATGGGATAATTTTAATGGACGTATCCAATTCAACAGTGTGTATCGTTGTTTTTTTTGTTATATGTGAAGGAATACTTTCTAAAGAAATGGGGTGTTTTTTCGTAGTAATAGATAAATAGTCGATTTCTGTTTCAATCGCCTCATTTAAATCTAGAAAAAATCGATTCATTGCAAAACTTCCCCCGTCAACAACAGGAAATGCTGGTTTTTGGCTAATGTATAGTACCTGCATTTTTTTTAGCTTTTTTGAAAATTTTTCCCCAGAATTCTCGACCAAAAATGGGGGAATCATCTGCTGCCGCTTTTGTAATTAATATCGCAATAGGGGTGAAGAAGAGGGCGGCGATCCACATGCCGAACCATGGTGCTACAACATAACTGTCAGCAAGATTTTCACCGGTACTTATTAAGACAAAATAAAGCATGAAGATGAAAGCAGCAACAACCACCGGAGCTCCAAAGCCTCCTTTTCTTATAATTGCTCCAAGTGGCGCCCCAATAAAAAACAATACAATTATAGCATATGTTAAAGCAAACTTCCGATGAAATTCAATCCAGTATTGGTCCTCTTCATGTGAAATAGTTTTCATGAATTCTTTTTGACTTTCAAGATTGTTATTTAAGCGTCTTAACTTTGAAATACATTCATTGGTAGCTGATATTTTCTCTGCGCTTGTTAATTGGTTTAAATTTATTGGTGTGGCCTTCTCTTTTCGTCCCATCATATCCATCCTCTGATTGTCTTTCGAATTTACTTTGAAAAAATAACCAGAACTTGCTATGATACCTTCGACAAAAGAGGCCTTTATTTTTTGTTGTTTACGTTTCAATGAGTCAGTTGCCGCATTAATTTGAAAAACATTTAACATTTCAAATTTATCTGTAAATACATCCTCCTCCGTTCTATTTAACTTAAATCCAGTGACATTCATTTTATAAGTTGCCCTATGAAAGTGTGATATGCGAGAAGGACGCGTGCTTTTAGTTCCAGGTTCTTCCTTTCCATTTGGAAAGTAAATAGGACTTTGAATATCAAGCTCTTCATAAATGGCCCCATCTTTTAAATCGAAAAATAAATACATCCCATTGGTCGATCTATACAATCGCGCTTCTTTCGCTTTTATCGTTTTATATTCTGTTGGTATAGAATGATCGTGTATAATTATGTTCTTAAAAAGGCTATCATTTCCTTCTTTTACTTTAATGGCATAACCCTCTAATTCCTTTGTATAAACACCAGGTGTAATAATGGTTGATAGTTTTGTGTTTTGAATATCGTAGATTAAAGAATGCCATTTCAGATTGGCAACAGGGATTACATAATTCGCAAAATAAAAGGTGAATCCGGCGATGAGAATCACGACAACCGTAAGTGGCTTCATGATTTTATAAAGAGATAAACCACTAGATTTTAAAGCGGTTAGTTCATTACTTTCGGCTAAATTGCCAAAGGTCATTAAAGAGGAAAGTAAAATGGCGAGTGGTAAAGCCAAAGGAATTAAACTTGCCGAAACGTATAATAGTAATTCGAGAATAACCCAAATACTTAATCCTTTACCTATTAAATCATCAATGTAAACCCAAAAGAATTGCATGATTAATATGAACATAGAAATCACCAATGTAATGAGAAATGGGCCAATAAAAGATCGTATGCTAAATAGGTAAAGCCGTTTCAAGCCGTTGTGTTTAGTATGCAAAAATAAGGATAATGCTGATAATTAGTATAAATATTGACTAGGCTCCTAAAAGTCTTTTTAAGTCTCCCACTTGTTGGTCCCACAACATTTTTGAATTCTCTAAGTCTTCTGCTATACAAAAATCAATAATTCGCAATGCTACCATGGATGTCATAGAATCTACTTGATAATTAATTTCAAAATAGGTATCTAAACCATCTTCTTCATCTTCCAACCAAATAAATCTTATTCTTGAATTCAACTTATGAACCAGTAATCTCGCTGATTCAATAGTCCCATCCCATTCAAAATGATAAATGTCATCACTAACGCTAACATCATCAGCGAACCACTCACTTAATCCAGTAGGTGAAGCAATCATATTTTCTAAAACCCGGGGAGAGGTTTTTAGTAAGTATTCTAATTCAAATTTTTCTTTCATACTAGTTTTCTGTGAATAATCTTATTTTTGTTTTATTGTATGGCAATATAATCATTTTTTACAAGCAAATGGCATTAATAAATTCTTTAGATAAAAATGGAAAATTCCTCTTTCGTTATAGGGGTCAATTACCCTTGTTGTTTTTTATTCTAGCCATACCAATTACCTATTTTTATGAGTATGATTTTTTAGCTTCTTCTCCGCTCTATAAAAACTTAGTATTGATTTTTAGCTGTTTTGTATTTCTCTTAGGTCATATAATCAGGATAATAATAATTGGTTTTTGTGACGAGCATACTTCTGGAAGGAATAGGCACGAGCAAGTTGCTCATCATTTAAACACAAAAGGTTGGTATTCTATGGTTAGGCATCCTCTCTATTTTGCTAATTTTTTAATATGGATTGGTTTATCCTTTTACTTGGCAAATCCAATGTTAAACCTCGTGCTATGTTTATGTTATTGGCTTTATTATGAACGAATTATGTTCATGGAAGAGAATTTTTTATTCAACAAATTTGGAAATGAATTTCACATTTGGGCGAATAAAGTCCCCGCTTTTTTTCCTAATGTGTTTTTATATGAAAAATCGCCTAATAAATTTTCTTTAAAAACGGTTTGTGCAAATGAATACCCTAGTATAGTTTCCACCGCGACTAGTCTATTAGTACTTATCCTCTTTCGTCGTTTTTCAATGGAAGGGTCTGTAATTTGGCAATGGTCGGATGCTTATTTTGCCAGTTCAATACTTGTATTTGGGCTTTCTTTTAGGTGGATAAAACACCGAACTACATGGTTTAAATAATGGCCATTTATAAATGTGGCATCTCAAATTCTTGGCGTTGTTCCAAAGATCGTCCTAATGTTAATTCATCGGTATATTGTAGTTCTGATCCAAAGGCAACCCCTCGCGATAACGATGTAATGAGAAGTTCAGTTCGTTGAATTTTTTTAAATAAATAAAAATTAGTCGTATCACCTTCCATGGTTGGACTTAGTGCAAAAATGACTTCTGAAACATCCTGCTTGCTCAGCCTTTCCTGAAGCGGAAGGACATTAAGATCTTGAGGTCCAATTCCATCCATGGGAGATATTAAGCCCCCTAATACGTGGTACAAGCCCTTGAAGGTTCCTGTAGACTCTATTGCCATTACATCTCTGATGTCTTCAACTACACAAATAATAGCGGGGTTTCTTTTTGGATTTGAGCAAATAAAACAAACAGGTTCATCACTTATATTACTGCAAACAGTGCAACTAAAAATATTTTCTTTTAGGGAAATAATGGCCTGTGTGAATTGACTTATCTCCTGGGGACTTCTTTTTAATAAATTTAAAGAAAGTCGAAGTGCTGTCCTTTTACCAATACCTGGTAAAGATGATAATTGATCAACCACTTGTTCAAGAACTTTCGAAGGTAAATTCATGGTCAAATTTAAGGATAATGTATTGTTATAAGTGGTGCGATATAAAAATTTATCAATCTAAGGTCTTTAATAAGATGAGAAATAGGTTAATTTTGTAGTATGGCCTCAGCGGAAATTAATATAAAAAACAAACGTGCTCGATTCGAATATCACCTTGAGGAGGAATTTATTGCTGGTATTCAATTGTCAGGCACTGAAATAAAAAGTATTCGAGCCGGAAAAGCAAGTATATTGGAGGCTTATTGTATCTCAATAGAAAGCGAAGTTTGGATCAGAAACATGCACATTACAACCTACGAAAATGGATCTATTTATAACCACAAACCGAGGGCTGATCGTAAATTATTGCTTCAAAAAAAGGAAATAAATAGCATTATAAAATTTTTGAAAATTAAAGGAAATACCTTAATTCCAATTAAGTTGTTTTTGTCAGAAAAGGGATGGCTAAAAGTGTTAATCGCATGTGCAACTGGTAAAAAGTTACATGATAAACGGGAAGATTTAAAGTTGAAAGATGATAAACGTGAAATGGATCGCGCATTAAAACGCTAATCCTTAATTACTGGATATCCTGGGTAATTTTTCTTTACAAATACAAATTTAGTATCATTTATAGTTGGATTCTCTTGGAATTTAGTAACGGAATAGGTAATTGTGGTGCCGTCTTTTGATTTCATAATCGCTTTCTTTAAAGAATTTGCTGATTTCGAAATATAAACAGTGATGCTACTGAAGTCTGATTTTGCAGGATTTTTAGGAAATAAATTAATTACGTGTACTGTTTCTCCATTTAATGCTTCTTCCTTTTCATATTTGTTTTTAAAACCGGTCTCCCAAATAGTCATTATTTTTTTTGGATTGATGCTTTCACCATCATTGTTTGCATCTGATTCATAAACCGTTTTGTCTTCTTTGATAATCGTCCATGTTTTCATGCCATTAGATATGATGGTATTTCCTCCATAACTTGCATTGTATTTATTTCCTTTTACCCACCCTTTACCATTTTGATTTTCGGCTTTTCCATTACTTTTGTTTTTCACAACGGAATTAAACTCGACATAAAAACATTTCAGGGCTTTCATTTTACCAGATACCTTGTTTAAAATACCTTCAGCTTTTTTATCCTGTGCAAAAGTTTGATGTGGAATTGATAGAAGTATCAAAAATGTGAGTGCTATAATTTTCATTTTTTCAATTTGGGTGTGCAAATATCATAAATAATGCCATAATTATGAAAAATTGTGCTTAGTTTTTAATCCAATGCATGGTTTGAGTACTAATTTCATCTTGGATCCGAATAAGATAACTTCCTGCAGCATATTGCGATGTATTAACATCTATTGTATACATGCCGGCTTCTAAAAACTCATTTGTTGGGAATGAATAAACAAGTCGTCCTTCTGCATCATACATAGTGATTATTACTCCCTGATCTTTGGGGACGTAAAAAGTAAGCGTTATGTTATTTGTTGCTGGATTTGGACTTATCGGAAGGAAAATGACGCCGCTATTCTCAAGATTCGAACAAATACTATTATTGCTTAAATCTTCATCTTCAATATTAAATACGTTACTGGCTTGTGCCTCAACGCAAATATATTGATAACTATTATCTTGAAGCGTAACAAAGGAGGTTGGGGAAGCCGTAAAAATATAAATCTCACTTTCTCCCGGTAATAATTCTCCTAACCATTGTTCTTGAATTAGCGTAGAATTTAACATTTTCAACCATAAGTTACATTGATTCATGGTTATTGCCCCTACGTTCTTCATTTCTACTCCTAATTGTATAAACCCATTAACATCTTCTATATAGAGATTTGTCAAGGCGATATCAAAATTGTAGGGGCTTATTTGTAATTGGTTGATTATGGTATCAAAACATCCAATTGAATTGCCTACCACCATCGTTAATTCAATGGAATCTTCTATTAATGAATTATCAAAAGTATGTATCAACGTATCTAAGTTGGAGGTAGTGCCATCACTCAATGTCCATGAACAACTAGTTGATCCATTGCTTTGATTTATAAATGTTATTGGAATTTCAGCTGAAATAATACTTGGATTAACTGCATAACTTGCAATCAATTCTGGCTGCACATCAACGAATAGTAAGCTATCGGAAATACAACCTTGATCGGATGTAACACTTAATGTTACGTATTGAATCCCACTTGTCAAAAATTGGTAACTAGAATTACTGAAGGGGTAGTTGTATTGTAAATTAACTTCCCAATTGGTTCCGATAATTGTTCCTAAAGGTATGGTAGAGGAATCTGTGAAGGTAGTCCATGAATTTTTACATGATGGGCCAACTATCCAATCTAAAATTGGATTGGGATGAATAGTAATTGCTTGCAAGCTAGTATCTGAACACCCATTACTTGATTGGACGATTAGTTGCACATTATACTGACCATAATTTGGATACTGCTTTGCAAAGAAAGGGTTAATTGCTTGCGTGTTGTCTCCATAATCCCATGAATTAAGGATTATCGTTGAGGTATCTGATACTGAACTTGTATTGTTAAATAATACATTGTTTGATTCACATGTATTGTTAAAAGAGAATTGTGAAATTGGCGCTGGAAAAATAAGTAAAGGATCGATTATCGTATCTAAACAACCATAAACATCACTTGCAAGTAATTCGATGTTGTAAGTTCCTGCTGCTCCAAAGAAATGAATGGGGGAGGCTAGAATACTGGTATTTAATGCTCCTGAACTTGCTTGTCCAAAATTCCATTGATAGTTGTTTAATGCAGCATTACCAATGTTATTCGCTTGGAATGAAATGTTGTTATTGGAACAATCATCGATGTTTGACAAGGTTAAAACCGGACGGGGATGAATATAAATACTGAAGGTGTCTTGTGTGATACAGTTTCCTGTGGAAACGATGCTGATGTTTCCCGCTAACCATCCGGTATTGGAAGGGAGAACAGAAATAGATGACGAAGAAAAATTTTGGCCGTTACTAAATGTCCATGTCCTGGATAAAATTTGATTGGGTAAGGTAATCGTGCTGTTTTCAGTTAGATTTATCGCGGTATTTTGGCAAGCAAAAGGAGGGCTCGAATAGATTAGATTTGCGCCAACACCAGCAACTATTACATTGATGGTATCTTGTGCTACACAATTGTTTATATTGGTCGTTTGAACGGAATAAACTCCTGAAAATTGAACGGGAAATGTAGGGTTACTGGATCCGTCTTGCCATAAATACGTATTGGTCTGCAATGCCCCACTTTGAAGGGCAATTATATTACTGGTACATAAGGTAGTGTCGGGTCCTAAATTAGCCGAAAAAGGATACAAATCAACCGTAATTACCAGTGTATCCGTTCTAATAAAACATCCCGCTGCATCGGTTATTTTAAGGTAGTAGCTTCCTGATTGTGTGATGTTAAAATTATTGGTTGTTGCACCATTTTGCCATAAAAAGGTGTAGTTGGCTGGTGGATATGTTGTTTGCCATTGAATGCTATTTCCAGCACAGATTATTCCTGATGATTGTGGGAAATTATCTTGGTAGGGGGGATAGATGATGATAGAATCTACGGTGACGTTTCCAAGAAAATCGGTAGCGGTTAACCAATATGTTCCGGGTTTATTGACAATTAATTTCGACGCAGTAGTACCATTTGACCAAAAGTAAGTGGAATATTTAGATTGCGCTTTAAGTTGGAAAATGGTACATAAACTATTGCTAGGCATAATCGTGTCTTTACCTAAGGATACTGGCGGAGCATATCGATAACGCAAGTAGGAATCCACCAAGGATTTGTTTAGAAGGCTTAGCTCATTATTATAAATCAATATTTCTCCAATATCTCCTTGGTAATATCGCGTAGCTACTCCACCATATTTTCCAATTTTTAAGGTTGCCGTAGAATTTGGTAAAACGGATGGGATGATATTTTCTGTAGTTGAAAGTAATAAGTTGAAATTCTTGAAAAACTTAACTTTTGGAACAAAATTCCCATTGTAAACAAGGGTTAAAAGACTAGGCTTTAATAAGGTCATGCTCGCGTTGGTTGTGAGCGCTTTTTGATTTCCTGCATCATTTATAGAGAGCGCCGGTGCAAACATTAATTGATTACTAGTGGCAAAATCTGTTTGAAATGCCCATGAACCTTGAGTTTGATAATCCCATTTTGCCATAATGGTTTTATTAACTGAAATTATGGTTGGTTTAACAAGGACATGCATGGAGAATTGATCGGTGTAATCAATAGAAAAGTTATCTAAGATCTCTAAAAAATCATCGGTCCCATCAAATCTAAAAATAGGTTTATTGTTCATCAAGCTATCTGATGCGATAAAAAGAGGTCGTTGCGTATTATTATTTTGAAATGCATTGTTTAAGTTGCCGGATTGGTCACTTACTGACTGCACGTTTGCACCTGCTAAACTTACATTCAAACTGGGGTCTATCCAGAGTGTTAATCCGTTTATTGAGTTGGGATTGAAAAGTAAAAATGATCTTGTTGTTGACCACGGGGAAGCAACAGAATTAAGAACACTTCTAACCCGCCAAAAATGTTTTTGACCAACGCCAACTAGCGCAGGTGGGGTATACCAATTGTAATTCGTGTTAATGGAATACAATAAAGTAGTAAAGTTGGTGTCTGTTGATAATTGAAATTCATATTGAGCATTATTATAAAAATCTTTATTCCAAGTAAATTTTATGGTCGTAGAGGTAGTCGTTTCATTATTGTGTGGATAAAGCAAAGTAGGAACATATTGCGAATAAACAAATGAGCTAATGCATATTGATAAAAGACACAGTAAAACCCTGTTAAATTTAATCTGGAATTTCATCGTTTGAATTAGCTTCAACATCGTTTTTATTGTATGGAAGTAAAGATACAATCAATATTCAAAATCAATCAATAGTCAATGAATAAAATCCAATATTCGATGAATATTAGTATCTATTAGGTACTTTTCGCTTGCTACAAATAATAAATTACCTTTGTAGCCAAAAGCGTGCTTAATGTGGATGAATGATTAATAAAGAAACTAATTGGACAGAAATCATATCGCCTGTAAATTCTTATTGGAACCTGAAATTAGGGGAATTATTTCGTTTTAAAGATTTAATATTTTTATTCGTTAAACGCGATTTTTCTGCCGTATATAAACAAACAATTTTAGGTCCTCTCTGGCTTTTTATTCAACCCATATTTACAACTTTAATTTTCTTTTTTGTTTTCACTAAAATTGCTAAAATCCCAACGAGTGGTATTGATCCAATACTTTTTTATCTAGCGGGAATTACCCTGTGGAATTATTTTTCGGATTGTTTTGTCAAGACATCCAACACTTTTGTAGCGAATGCTACTATTTATGGAAAAGTATATTTCCCTAGGCTAGTTATTCCTATTTCTATTGTCATTTCTAATTTAATAAAATTGGGCGTGCAGCTGATTGTTTTTGCCGTGGTTTTTATTTATAAAATAAATTTTGAAGGACTATCCTTCTCTTTCCATAGCACCCTATTTTTTCTTCCTGTTTTGATTTTAATAATGGCAATCTTAGGCTTAGGTATGGGAATTGTATTTTCTGCCTTGACCACTAAATATCGGGATTTCAGTTTTTTATTAGCTTTTGGTATTCAATTATTAATGTATGCGACACCCATAATTTACCCCTTAAGCTATACCTCTGGTCAATTGCATTGGTGGATTAGCCTAAATCCTTTAACGCCTTTGATTGAGAATTTTAAATTTGCTCTTTTTGGAATTGGGCATTTTGATTATGTCGGATTGTTATATGCTGCCTGTATAAGTGTAATTATTTTATTCGTAGGAATCATTCTTTTCAATAGGGTTGAAAAGAATTTTATGGATACGGTTTAACCTGAATATGTAGATGCAAGTATTAAAAGTTGAAAATATTTATAAGCAATACGAATTAGGCCAGGTCAGTACTGGAACGATGGCGCACGACTTTAATCGATGGCTGCATAAAATTCGAGGTAAGGAAGATCCATATCTTAAAATAACTGAAAAAAATACACGCGATGAGCAAGGAGGGAGCAAGTTTGTTTGGGCGCTAGATGATATTAATTTTGATGTGAATCAAGGGGATGTTGTAGGAATTATTGGCCGAAATGGCGCAGGAAAAAGTACCTTATTAAAGATATTGTCAAAAGTAACTTCACCGACCAAAGGAAATATTAAAATAAAAGGGCGAATTGCCTCACTTTTGGAAGTAGGAACGGGTTTTCATCCTGATTTAAGCGGAAGGGAAAATATCTTTTTAAATGGCGCCATATTGGGGATGACGAAAAAAGAAATTCATGCTAAGTTTGATGAAATAGTTGCTTTCTCAGGGGTTGATAAATACATTGATACACCTGTAAAACGTTATTCATCTGGGATGTATGTCCGCTTGGCTTTTTCTGTTGCCGCCCACTTAGAACCGGAGATATTAATCGTTGATGAGGTGCTAGCAGTTGGTGACGCCGAATTTCAGAAAAAATGTCTTGGAAAAATGAAAGAAGTTAGTCAACAAGGCAGGACGGTTATTTTTGTTAGTCATAATTTAGTCGCTGTGAAATCACTCTGTACGAAAGGGATCGTTATGGATCAAGGCAAACTTGTCTTTAGTGGCTCTGCTGATGAAGCGGTCGAAAATTATATGAACGCCAATGCCAGTAAAGTACAATCAAGTAAAGTTTTTTCTAGTCCAGATGATGCTATAGGAAATGAATTTATTAAAATAAAATCCATTACTGTTCAACCTGAAAAACTTTTTATAACTGACGCAATTCAGCTTGATTTTTCTTTTTGGAATTTTACAGATGAGTTGAAATTCAATGTCGCTTTTGATGTCATCGATGTGTTTGGTGAAGTGGTATTTGGTTCGGGTACTGAATTCACGTCCATCAATAATGTCGGAAGTGCTAGCTGCTTAATTCCTTCAAATTTGATGAATGATGGCATTTATTCTATTCATGTCTATGTTCATAAAACGGGAATGCGAAAACTCTGTGATTTTATGGACGTTGTTTCATTTGAAGTTTGTGATAAAGAAAGAAATCATGCCTACTATGGTAAAATTAACGGAGCTGTTCGCCCAAAATTAACTTGGAAAGAAGGATGAAAAAAGTGGCCATTCTTCAATCTAATTATATACCCTGGAAGGGATATTTTGACCTTATGCAGCAGGTGGATGTCTTTGTTATTTACGATGAGGTGCAATACACCAAAAATGATTGGCGGAATAGAAACTTAATTAAGTCAAAAAATGGCCTGGAATGGTTGACAATTCCTGTAAAGCAAGAGAAACTTAGTCAACGGATAGACGAAACAGTTGTTTCTACAACCAATTGGAATAAAAAACATTGGAATGCTTTGCTTGCAAATTATAGTAAAGCGCCGTATTTTCGTGAATATAGTGCTAATTTCAAGCACTTATACGAAAATATAGAATTGACAAATTTATCAAGTATTAATCGCGCTTTTATCAATATAATAGTTGACTTGTTGGGAATTAAAACACAACTTCTTGATTCGAAGGAGTTAAATTTATCAGGCGATAAAAACGAACGTTTAATACAAGCAGTTAAGCAAATAGGTGGAAATCATTACATCTCCGGGCCATCTGCCAAAGATTATTTGGATGTTGGAAAGTTTAATGAGAATAATATTGAAGTGAGTTGGGTAAATTATGAGGGATATACGAGCTATACGCAGTTGCACCCACCTTTTGAACATAGGGTAAGTATCTTAGATTTACTCTTTAATGCAGGACCTTCAAGTATGAATTATATTACTGAAAGATGAAAAGAGTAGCAATTATTGGTGCTGGAAATTTGGCACAGCAAATTGTCCATTTAGCGATTTCTGATCATCAGTTTATCCCAGTTGGCTTTTTTGATGATTTCGAAGTAAAGGGTGAGGAGAAGTTTGACTTGCCAATTCTAGGTGGTACCGATGAAATTGTAGATTTATTCCATTTAGGAAAATTTGACGTGATTATTTGCGCTATTGGCTATAATAATAAGGATTTTAGGATGGAAATAGTACATCAATTAGTTGGTATAATACCTTTTGCCACATTAATTCATTCTACCTGTATTATTGATCCTTCTGCAAAAATAGGGCAGGGTTCTGTCTTGTATCCGGGCTGCGTTGTTGATATGGATGCGGTTATTTCTGACAATGTGTTGATGTATAGCGCCTGTTTACTGTCTCATAATTCGTTTGTTGGATCAAACTCCATCATATCGCCAGGAGTTAAAATCGCAGGATTTTCCAAAATAGGGGAGTCAGTGCACTTAGGAATTGGAACCATTGTTTCAGATTCGATTACAATTGTAGATAAAACGATAACAGGAGCTGGGACGGTGGTAGTTAAAAGTATTACTGAGGCAGGAACATATGTTGGTATTCCATCTAAATTGATTCAACGATGAAAATCTCTTTTAACAAGCCCTTTCTTTCTGGAAATGAAACAAAATACATTGAGGAGGCTGTTCGTTCAATGAAAATTTCAGGTGATGGGATTTTTACCAAAAAATGCCATGCATTTTTTGAGGAAAAATATGGTTTTCTAAAATGCCTTTTGACCACTTCTTGCACAGATGCCTTGGAAATGGCTGCTATATTGATTGATATTCAAGCGGGTGATGAAGTAATCATGCCGTCTTATACCTTTGTTTCTACGGCTAATGCTTTCGTACTGCGAGGCGCAAAAATTGTGTTTGTAGATTCATTACCTGATCACCCCAATATTGATGTATCAAAAATCGAAGCCTTAATCACTCCAAAAACCAAAGCAATTGTTCCTGTCCATTATGGCGGAGTGGCTTGTGACATGGATGTCATTATGGAGTTGGCAACAAGATATAATTTATTTGTAATTGAAGATGCGGCCCAAGCCATTGATTCATTTTACAAGGGTTTACCATTGGGTGGAATTGGACATTTAGCTGCTTTTTCTTTTCATGAAACTAAAAACATCATCTCCGGAGAAGGTGGGATGCTGGTCATTAATGATGCTCAATTTGCTGAAAGAGCCGAAATTATCCGTGAAAAAGGCACCAATAGGAGCCAATTTTACCGGGGTGAGGTAGATAAATACGGTTGGATGGATATTGGTTCTTCCTTTTTGCCTTCCGACATTATCGCCGCCTTTTTATTCGCTCAATTAGAAAACTTGGATAAAATACAAGCAAAGCGGATTGCTAGTTGGAATGCTTATTACGAATTACTCAAACCTTTAGCGGATAAGAATCTTTTTAAGCTGCTCCATTTTGACAAAGATAAAACGAACAATGGGCATCTTTTTGCGCTGATTCTGCCAAATTTAGAAGAACGCACACAGCTCATTGATTTCATGCGGAAAAAGGGAATACTTGCCGTTTTTCATTATTTGAGTTTGCATAAAAGTCCATTTTATCAGGAGAAACACGATGGAAGGACACTTGAAAATTGTGATAATTTCTCAGATACGCTGATCCGTTTGCCATTTTACTACGAATTAACACAAGAGGAAATCGAATTTATTTGCAATTCAATCATTCAGTATTTCGATGAAAGATAAAGTAAAGTTATTATTTGTTGTTTCTGAATTTTGGCAAGCAGGTACCCAACGATTTACTTTTGAATTGGATCGAGCACTAAACAAGTCGGAATTCGAGGTGGATATTCTTTGTCTTCTTCCATTAAATAAGAGTGAGCACTTTACCGATTATTACTATCCGAAGCACCTCGATTTAGGGAGTAAAATTCATTTTTTTGATGAGGTAAATCAGTTAACTATCCCTACGATTGGACAAAAAATTAAAAATCGACTAAGTAACACGTTTCATGTTGATGAACGGATAAAAATTAAACATTTTTTCGATGATTTTGATTGCATCTCGATAATGGGGGAATACAATTTTAAGGAGATTTATAAATATATATCGAAAGAGAATAAGCACAAGCTTCTAGTTCACATACAAAATTCAAGATATCAAGTTAAAAATACCTACGAGGCTTTTCCAAAAGAAGAAAAATTTCATTTTGTATCAGGGTTTCATAAAGGTCAAATTGAATTTGAACTAGCTACTTTCGATGATTATGAACATACTTACTATAATTTAAATTTTAAAATTGAAAACGAATTTGTAAAAACAACATATCAAACATCAGCAAAACCTAAGATTGGTATTTTTACCCGTTTAACTCCGGCAAAACCATTGGATGCATTCCTCTTTTCCTTTCAATTGGTAAAAGAACAATTGCCAGAAGCCGAATTTCATATTTTCGGAAGTGGAGATCCTTTAAAAGAGGGAGTTTATAGCTGTGCTCAACAATTGAAGTTGGAAAACGCCATTCATTTTCGCGGGCATCAAGAAAATATTTTAAAAACCGCTGTGGAAGAACAACTCGATTTAGTTTGGTTACATGGTTATCATGGACTTCCAGGTGGATGGGTCGGTTTTGATATGAGCACAGCTAAAATTCCACAATTATTTTGGGATTTTGGAAGTGATGCGAGTACTCAGTTCCACTCTTTTTTTCCAATGTGTAATACCTACAAACAACTTGCTTCAAAGAGTATTCAAATTTTATCTAATTCTATCGAGGCAAAAACACTTGCTGAGGAACAATTCAATTACACGGATGAAAATTATAACATTGCAAAAAACATTCATGTGATGGAAAATCTCTATCATGAAATTTGTCAAACTGTAGATCCTCAAAAATGATTGTAAACTATAAATTAGGAGATCACGAAATTGCCTTGGAATTAATTGGCGAAACAATTAAAGGTGTTGATGAAGTCATTTTATTAAAGGATGAAAATCTAATTGAAAATACCTCATGGCAAAATGTGGGTTATAGTATTGAAGACTTTATATTTTCTGCTGATTTTACAATTTTAAAGGACGGGATAAAACTTCTTATAATAGATAAAATAATTGAAGCTGGTGGTGTAATTGATGCTGCTTTTGAACTAGAAAACTATCATTTGTATGTCGACAACGAATTACATTTAAAAGTCGCTAAATTAATCCAATCTGGTTGGAATATCTGTCATTTTCCAATTGATATGAATATTGTTAATCAACGTATTACTGATATTATTGGAATTACGGTTTCAACTAAGGCGAAACATGTTGACATGAATAATTTTTTCTTACGCATTGTTAGGCCACAAAATTTTCAAGATAATAATCCGCCACACAGAGACGTTTGGCTCGATCGATTAAGAGATGCCGTAAATATTTATGTGCCAATTTGTGGCAGTAATAGTAATAGTTCGCTGGGTTTAGTTCCTGGTAGTCATCTTTTGAATGAATCAGCTATTGAACGCACTGTTGAAGGAGCAATATTAAATGGTACAAGTTATACAGTTCCCTGTGTTATTTCAATTCTAGATGAAATGCCTAAATTAATTAGACCAAATCCGAAAGAAAATGAAGTGATGTTGTTTTCCCCTTATCTAGTTCATGGAGGAGGGTATAATTTTAATGAAAATAGAACACGAATGTCATTAGAAATTAGGTTTTGGAAAAGTTAACAATTAGTGATTAATAGATTTAAACATAAACTAGTTCAAATTAATAGGCTTTCCATTATAGCCTTCAGGATTTTTGTGTACAATAAAAGCGAAAGAAGAAAACAAAAGAATAAGTTGCATTCAAAAATTTCTAGCGCTTTCACCTCGGTTCAACACACCCTTTTCAATTCTGACACTAAAAGAACGGTTCAAATGACCGATATTGATTCCAATCTTAAGGAAGTTATTGTTACCTGTTATTTTACACTGAAGCCAGATCCTCAATTAGGCACTTTGC
>Ga0247832_1002042_pt1 | contig 32679 bp, 26 predicted proteins | sample LaCruzMarch2015__10_FD_192407 | JGI IMG/M metagenome (GOLD analysis project Ga0247832, IMG submission 192407) | Freshwater microbial communities from meromictic Lake La Cruz, Castile-La Mancha, Spain - LaCruzMarch2015_4m | ecosystem: Environmental > Aquatic > Freshwater > Lake | place: Spain... | reverse complement strand
GTCCCGTGACGGAACACGCGACCACTTCCGTCGTCAAAGGCGATAGGTCTTCCCCACGAAATGTTGAGACGAATGAGGAATCTCCATCGGCGGTGAGATTCTCTTCCATCCTCCCTCCGAAAAACGAAGGCAAAGACAGACGAAAATGGAGTGTTTGTGTGTGAATCGCCACACAAAAAATTTACTTAGCGAATTTAAAATTCTGGGCACCGGAAAAATGAAAACCGGCCCTAGCATGAAAATAGTAACGATGCGAGGCAATGTAAATGAAATTATGAATCTACTAGTCACCAACAGATCACACTTTTTCCAGAAGTTTATGGCATGTCTATGAATCTACTAGTCACCAACAGATCACACTTTTTCCAGAAGTTTATGGCATGTCGTCAAATATCAGCGAGTGTGGCCTCTCCAAGGTCCTTATCTTCGTATCCACCGCACTGTTACGGGCATGCACTTCGATATGTTCAAAGGTTATCATGTCCATGTCCGGGTCCGAGAGCGAACAAGAATTATTCCAGAAACCATTGTTCATCACCTTCTGCATGTTTGTCGGTATGTCCCTTGCCCTCATCATGCAAGTATTTGTTGTGTTCTTTAGAATACCATTCCCTGGCTATGATCATCATCTTCTCAGCGCCACAACGATAGACAGTGAATGCAGTGAGAGTGCCTATCATAGTCTGCCTACACAAATCATCAATTCAACATACCACCCTCCCGAGAGTGACCGTGTGTCAACAGATACTGCTTCACTACCACTGTTTCCGCTCAGAGACAACGCTGCCAATGCCAATGAGAGCAAGACAAAATTACCCTTGTCAATGTACTTCATCATTGCCATACCCGCATTTCTGGACCTTGGAGCAACAGCCTTATGGTTGACAGGACTGAAGTACCTCGATGTTTCTATCTTTCAAATGTTATGTAATTCCCAATTTCTCTTTGTGGCACTGATGAAGCATTACATCTTGAAGAACTTGCTGTACAAATTCCACTGGGTCGGTGTGTTTTGGATTGTTGTGAGTGTCTTGATTGGTGGAAGCAGCGCACTACTCGTGTCACGAATGTCAGGTAACATCACAGAGGATGGCAGTTATACTGCTACTGATACTTTGATAGGTGTGGCTCTTGTGATAGCAGGAACAGTCCTTCGTTCATTAATTGCTGTGATTGTGGAAAAATTGATGAACTTAGATGTTCCTGTTCCACCTTTTCTTTTGATTGGCATGCAAGGATTTTGGGGTGTTGTACTCAGCATCTTTGTGATGTTTCCGGTTGGGTGAGATGAATTATTAGAACTCATGCCGTGCCATATACGATTGTTATCACAACTCATTTTCAAATATGATTTTGTTCAGATATGCTTTACCAGGAAATAATCAAGGTTCGTTTGAGAATCCTTTTGATTCTTGGTCGGTGCTCATGAATTCAAGGAATCTTCAACTGGCATGGTGAGTCTTAGTTTGTTCTCCATAATATTATTCATTCCAACTACATCATTTTCTATCTTCTCGGCATTCTCTGTCTTGATACGATAGTTTCATTTATACTGTTGGAACATTAGCCTACAACGTTTTAACGTTAATTTTGATTCTTAAGCTTGATTCAATATGGTTTTGCATTTCAACAAATTTCTCACTTATCATGACCTGGTAAGTTTCAATTGAATCGCCGGCGTGGAATTCTTGTGATCCATTCGTCGTGATAAACTCTCTATGATGTACATTTGACTTAATCTAATACAATATCACATTCACAGGATGGTGGATTTATTCATCTTTTACTATATCAATCCAACGTTTGGGGAGGCTTGGACCAATCTCGGCTACCTCCAAATTGCTGGGATAGCAGTGCTACTCTACGGGTGTGCAATTTATAATGCACCCAACAAAGGCAGCGTGCTCCTGACTGGTCAGTCATGGGCATTTGGGATTGATTGCTCGAATGAGTATAGCACTATCAAGAGAGAACAAGAGGAGGCCACTGCGGACGTAGAATCTGTTGATGATTTAGATGTGCCATTATTGACAACTAGCAATGAGGGGATTGTTTGAAAGTATTTGTTACTCAATTGTGTGGATCTTGGTGTCGGTCTGTGAGTAGGTTGAAGAGATGGATGCATTAGCAAGGAATACACCATTCTTTTGGTAATGTATTGTTAAATAGGTAGATATAATCTTAATGTGTATATTCTAAAGCATTGCAAACGACGCAAGTATCGTACATACAACCTACTCCTAACAAACATCGATGATTGCCATGATCTCCACTCTGAAACAAATGCTAGCAATAGAGTGCAATACAGTAAACGCTATACCTTCATATCTATGCCCCTCACACCTTCGCATCCTTTGGGTGTGAACCATACCAAGCTGTATCGTTCACCTTGAAAAGGTAGAGTCCAATGCCTTATATTTCGTTTCATTTTCATAAAGGAGTAAATGATCAGAAAAGTTAAGAGAATAGAGAAGAAGTGAGGTACAGCTGCAATCAATCGTACCTCTGTTTCCAACCGTCAAATTCCACTGCTTTGTATCTGATGTCTTTCTTTACGCCCTCCACCATGAGCTCGCCACCGACGTAGTCACCGAGCCCGACAATAAGGCTAGTACTCTGCCCAGCTCCTGCACCATTGTCAGTATGTGGACGGAACTGAGCATTGCGATTAATTGCAATTGTGCTAGATGGTTCGCGACCAGGACATAATGCCATCTCCAATTGAAACGCAGCCTTTACCAATTCTGGGAACAATGTATTGGCTTTTGGTTGATTACATTGGTCGCCAGGCATGAAACCTACCGAAAACGAACCACTTGCACCACCTGCACCTTCCTTAAATGAGTATGCCGATGTAGTCCTTAAGTCGGAATTCTTCTTCGCCCTCATGTGAGCTACAGAGAGAGCCTGAACTCGTGATTCTTGATTTGAAGTGGACAGCATCACCAGTTGTCTATTTGGAGTAGTTGAGGGCCACATTCCACTACAATCGGCTTGACGCAAGAAATACAATGTCTCCTCGAACAATCGCGGAACGCTGGTATTGATACTTTCTAGCAGAGAAGGGAATACATGTCTGAGATTTGTTGCTGTGGAAGATTTCCATTTACGGTAATCTAGTAGCAAATCTTGTGTCCGTGCCGCCCAAGGATATAATACATCGTCTAACCACTCTGTTTCTTCGTTAAGTCGACCATCCTCCGTCTCTCCCTTTGCGTACCAACTGCAACATATGTCATGAAGGACGATCTGCTCCCATTGTTCGACAGCCGCAACTACCTGTTCATCATTCCAACCGAACGAGTATCTGTCCGTTACTCGTGCATTCAGAATAGTCTTCATTTTCCCTTCCCACGTCATGTAGCTGGCCTCTCCTGATACTAAACCAAAAGATGGTGCTCTTGGTGCTGGTACAAGATTTGTGTATTCCTCATCGAACATGCACTCTATGATGTCATCGTCTATAATACCTCGGCATATAGCAATGAGTAACCCAATCAGTCGAACAACCCTATGAGTAATCAAATCAACCGCACAGACAATAAAAAACAGGGTAAGAACGGTTAAAGTGATGCACGTAAAACGATTTATTGTCACTATACTTACTGCTCCTGAAGAAATAGGTCACCAGTGAAAGAAATCACAATGAATGGACGATTATTTATCATCATCGATTTAGATGAACAATTTGGTCGTAGTGTCGCTCGATGATATATTCTATCAACACGTCGATACGCAAGAAAATCATGAGCTAGGATTTTGGGACAAAAATTGTGATACCTCTTTCGCTTAAGCAGTCGTTTTGATAAAGGTCTGCTGGGAGGCTCCTCGTCGGCATCTATTGTTTGATCAGCTGTACTAGACCCCTGTTTCTCAGTTGTTTTCGTCTTGTTCCTTTTGGCGTCATGGCATTCCTTTTCTAGCAATGCATCAGCATCCGTTGATATTCGTTTCATAATCTGTTTCATTGAAAGGAAGTAAGATAATGTATTTGCATGCATACGGCGTGACTGCTCATCCTCTATATTGTCATCGTCATCATCATCATCATCATCAACAACAAATGATTTTGGTTTTCTTGGATTAAGTGTAGGTCGGAACGATGGAAGAGAATCGCAAAACCCTTGATGTGATAATGCATTAATTTGCAGTGCTGACTGTGATAAAATTTCTCTTGACGATGCATATAACAAGTCAGCCGGAAAGCAGTAGTCGACACGGCGATGAGTAACATCAGTCTCTGCATTGAATTTCTTCTGTGGTATGGAAACTCTGCCGAAGACTCGTATCCTCCCTGGCGTCCACTCTTGGAATTCACTAATTGACGATGACGTTGACATAGTGGTCATATCGGCAAGCATGCGATCCAATTGTTCATTAACTGACGATACCCATGCATGCGTCTTGATTTTAATTTGAGTAATTGTATCACCCAGCTCTTCATCGACGAACAATGGCAAAGCAGTCGTACATAATACCTCTGTCAATGCAGCAGTATGATGATCTTGCTCCACGGCTTCAGACTCTCTCGAGGTTGATCCATATGAACGATTAATTTTGGATTTGGATGCAGCATTTGCAGACCACGATTGCGGGCAACGAATCGATGCATCGAGCCCATGAGTCACTTGATCAATCGCCTGTGTCACTAACCACGCAGCATGTTGGCCACCTTCGATACCGACTAATGATAAGGTTGAAGCCGTCTCATGGCGATTATCGACGAATAAATAGTCCGTCCCAGGGAGGTAGCCGTAAAGAACTCCTATCTTCTCCCGCTTCTTCGAGAGGACATTCGCTTCATACTCTGCATACTCTTCGGGTGAGAGACAAGACTTGGCACTGTGTTCCAAGTGGCGAAACAGTTGGCTCTTGCTACTGAATTGTTTGTAACAGCCGGCGCATGAAATGATTGTCGTCATGGCCGAGAGTGTTGTTGAGAGAGCCACTCGCACTCTCAACATCACTGACAGAGATCCCGCCATTCGTACCCATCTCGGTTCGACCATGACCATGACGACCGAATCAGTAAAACTCACCGCCGCTGAGGCCGAAGCTGCAATTGAATCATTCCAAAAAATCATCCGAATTCCCACAGTATCATCCCTCGCTCCAACTTCTGGTGCCTACAACGATTGTGCTGCGTACCTTCTGTCGCAACTCCGATCGGTATCATGCCTCGCAGAAAGCGCAGCAATTCTCGACGAATCGCCCGATAAATGTCCGGTAGTAGTTGCTCGGTGGGAGGGCGTGCATCAAGATTGGCCTGTCATAATACTCAATTCACACTACGACGTGGTCCCCGCACCAATTGACGAATGGACGGTGGATCCATTCGGGGCCGATCGGAAGGATGGGAAAATATTTGGCAGAGGAACGCAGGATATGAAATGTGTTTGTATACAATACATCGAGTCGATACGTAAATTGCATTCAATAGATCCAAAATTTCAACCGCAACGGACAATTCATTTGATATTCGTCCCTGACGAAGAAATTGGTGGGTCTGGAATGCAAGCGTTCCTTTCATCAACACTATACAAATCTATGCCAGGCATTGCTCTTGCACTCGATGAGGGACTGGCGAGTATGGATGATACATATTCTCTATTCTATGGTGAGCGTTTGCCATGGTGGGTTGAGGTTACTGCCACTGGCAAGACCGGACATGGATCACGTTTTATTAGCTCTACAGCAGTTGAACAAATCATCGGTGTTACGAACCGTGCTCTTGCATTTCGATCAGCGCAACGTGATGTACTGCATGGAAGTAATGGTACACAAGAACAACATGCAGATCACTCCAATTGTGCACACGCTGTGGCTGCCAAACGACAAAGGAAGATGTTTGCAGGGAAGATGACATTGGGGGATGTTACTAGTCTTAACGTAACTACGCTCGAGGCGGGTGTTAGGGTTGGTGATACGTTCGCTTACAATTGCGTGCCACCTGTGGCAAAAGCTACATTTGATATAAGAATCAGTCCCCATGTTGAACCTAGTGAAATAGGAAATATGGTTGATAATTGGTGTCGTGAATGTTCGGCCTCACCAGACGAGGGGTACAAGGTAGGGTGGAAGAGCGTGTTGGGACCGATGCAATACTCACATGCTTTGACCAAGACAGACGACACTAATCCTTGGTTCCGAGTGTTCGAAGACGATATGACAAGAATGGGACACAAGATTGTGCCTCAGGTTTTCCCCGCCGCTACCGACTCGCGATTTCTTCGACAACTTGGAATCAAAGCATTTGGGTTTAGTCCTATGAGGAATACGCAGATTATGCTGCATGAAAATGATGAATATCTAGAAGAAGATGTATTCATCGAGGGAATTGAAGTGTATGTTGGTTTGATAATAGCCCTAGGCTCAGTATCACATTTGGATATGAAATGATGTGCCAACATAACAGCAAATCCTGTCCGACTGTGGAGCTTGATACAAGAATAAGATATGATTCGATTTCAGTGAACTCTTATCTGCTAACGAAACACTGCGTATGGCTTCATCTCCTTGTATGCCTGTATAATTTCTGAAACTGAAACTTCTACCAAAACAACACCTTTCTCATCGCGACGAAGCTCCTATCGTCGATCAGTCTGCTGACTCGCCTCCGAACCTTCTTGCGTCGCGGCGAGAAGAGTGTGGCAACCGTTGGTGCGGCATACTCATCGGTCGAGCGGCGGTAATAAATCGTCCGGATAAATACCCCTGTCACCAGCAACTCCATTTCATTATTATCTGCGTGGTGTCCACCTATTACAACAAAGAAAAAAATTACTCTAGGCACACCACGGGCAATGTTTTCTTCTCGTTTCGTCAAGCACGTAAAAGACAACCAAAGCGCATGGAAGGTCGCCGCTGGGATTATCGTCTTGGGTGCAACATTCAAGGTTACATACTTCAATTTTTCTCGGGGACTTATGGTAAATCACATGGAAAGAAGACATTTGGCAGCGACGGAACACCTTATCGAAAGACGAGAATTTGGATCTAAAATGACACAAACAAGAGAGGCTAAAGTCCCACCGTTGACACCGGAGCAGAAGGAACAATTACAAGAATATTTAAGATTGATGAGGATGACGGAACCTGATGTTTATCCAAAGGAATCTGGGCGATGGGATTGACTCAGAGCCACAATTTTGTGTTGCGGGTGAAAAAAACGATCAAATAATGATTGATCGTTGATTCTACTCTGATCGATACGAACTTTGCGGTACAGAATGTTGTAGAACTAAATGTTACAATAAATGTAAATAAGAATGAGTGGAGAACTGAGTCAGTGTGTTAACTAATATCTCTTCCTTTCTCTATCAAAAAATCACATTCCAAGATCACGAAACTTTTTCAATAGTGGATCTTCTGTCTCCAATGATAAACCAAAACTAGCTGAATCTTGCATTGATGCTGCCCCCACACTTCTTCTTAGCAATGATTCAATTTCTAATCCCCTCGTTTCTAAAGCCTCGACGTTGCTTTCTAGTTTTATAAGACGCTTCCGATCCTCTGCCACAGCCGCGAGGACTTTCAACAGCTTCTCACGAACGGACTCTCGTTCTAACAATAATCGACGTGCCACATCTTCCTCACCAGATGAGATTGCGGATTTTGCTCGATCATACAATGCTTTCTCTTTCCGATCTAATGTCTTTGCCAGCTGCTGACTCGTCTCGACGCTCTCTTTCGTGGCACGTAGTCCTTCTACCGCCTGTCGTAATGCCACGCCTATATCAGTTGCCTGTTCTAGCATATCAGGTGTTAAGCCCTTACGTTTCATTTCATCCTTTCGTGCCTTGTCAAGTGTCGATGCTGCACCGAGGGATGCACCAATCTGAGCACCAAATAGAGCCCCAAATGGACCTCCGAGTAGTCCACCCAGAACTGCCCCACCCAAAGTTGAACCAGTCCCTCCCCCCTGTGATTGACGTTCGTATGCACGTCGCTGGGCCTGTTTTTCAATTTCATCACGTAAATCGTTGTGCAAAATTATTATTGAGGATTGTCGCAGTGATCGATTCGATAGCATTTGGTGCGACGATTTTGATCGGGTATGATGTTGATGAATGGTTAGCGAATAAATCATTCCCGGAAATAGGAGACAGCAGATAAACTTGATGCTAGGATAACGAAACAACGCCATAGTGGACGAAAGAAGGCAGTAAACAAAATAGTACGAGACTACTCCTCAAGCAACAACTACGATAGTAGACAAAGTGTGGGGAAAAAGAGGGGAGTGAGGCGGGGAAGGGAGGAGGGTATCTACTACATACTACAGAAGGTATCTATGTAGAAGTAATATGTATGTACGAATTGATGGCTTAGGTACTTAAGTATTATTTACCTGATTTTTTGAGATTTGAGATCCTCAGAAGATGTCATAGATACAACTGTAGTCACGTCACATGGCGAGACCAAGGCGAGACCAACTATGATATCACAAGAGGAAGGCAAGAAAGAGCCACGTCACGATGGCGAGACCAACTACGATATGATATCACAAGAGGAAGGCAAGAAAGTGGATCTAGCAGAAGAAGATCCCGAGGAACATGACAAAGATGTAAAAGACGGTGTAGTCCAAGCAGAAGAGGCTCCACTTGACAGTAACGACATCAGTAGTCCCGATGACACTGACAAGACCGCCGCGGAATTACTTGAAAATGATATACCGTGGAAAGAACGGTACAAGCAAGTATTTGTTACCTACCTACCATTAGGATTTATTTCCTTCGGTGGACCACAGGCTCATACGGCTATATTGCGTGATACACTCGTCGTACAAAAGAAGTGGCTCGACGATGAACAATTCACGGAATTATTCGCTATAGGTCAAGGCCTACCAGGACCCACGTCTACACAACTTGTGGTATCAACCGCGTTGGCACGTGCCGGACCGATAGGTGGGATTACTGCCTTCATACTATTCAACCTGCCTGGACTTGTGGCATTGACCACGTGTGGTGTACTAATTAGTACGTTCGTTGATCCGAATAATACACCATGGTATCTGGTAGGGTTACCTCCCGCGGCGATAAGTTTAGTCTTTCAGGCGTTCTATGGCTTTGGTGAGTAATTTCATTCAATAACCGTAAAACCAACTCAACACTATTGGCTCAAAACTTTTCATTTTTCGTCATCTAAAAGGGAAGGCGCTTGACCAACTTGGGGTTATTCTTTGTCTTATATCGACACTCATATCTCTTCTTGTGAATGGTGATGAACGCATCTCTTCACAGGTAACACAATTTGTTTACCCCTCCATGTTGGTTATTGGCGGACTCATTACATACATTGATTCACGAAGGAAGACTCCGTTCGGGGTATACAAATCAGCAAGTGCCGGATGGGATGCCGAGTCAGACTTAACCATGAAACGAATTGGTATTCCACTCTGGGTCGGTGGATGTACATTCGTTCTATGGGCGGTCTTACTAGCTGTAACAGTTGCGATTGTAACCAGAGCTGAAAATCATGGACATACCGTAAATGTTTACCTTGAAATCTTTGAAATTATGTTCCGTATTGGATCATTAATCTTTGGTGGGGGACAGGTCGTTTTACCCATGCTTCAGGATGAGGTTGTTCCAAAATGGATGACGAAGGATGAATTCTTGCAGGGACTGGGTCTGGCACAGTCGATGCCAGGACCACTCTTCAACTTTGCTGCCTATTTAGGTGCAGTCTATCAAGGTGTTCCTGGAGGCTTGGTTGCGTGGGTGGGTATCATGGGGCCAGGAGTTATTCTGATATATGTACGTCTATTTATGCACATTTTCAATTTTTAATGTACCCTCATCGCATTTCTCATTTGAGTTTATACTGTTTCGTATTATCCCAGGCGATGGTGCCATTCTGGGTTCGTTTGCGACGAGTCAAGTGGTTTAAGTCAGGATTAAATGGGGTGAATGCCGCTGCGATTGGACTTGTGGGCGCCGCCTGCGTTATTCTATATGAGGGTGCGGTGAGCACGACGGCAGATGCAATGGTATTTGTATTAGCGCTGACTCTTACGATGGTGTATGGCATTGCTGCGCCGCTGGTCGTACTAGCAGGTGGAATATTTGGTGCCATTTTACATAAAGATGCCTTAAATCTTGGTCAAGTCCAATGGTGTAAGGAAGGTGGTGATTTTTAAGTGTGACGACGTTCTATTGGATGTGGTCTTGTGTTTAAATGTCATGTAAAAATACTTTAATTACAGTATAAACTAGTCTTAGGTAAACACGAAATTTAACTAATCTCTAACATCAAAAACACATTATTTCTTTGGCTTGAGGAGAATCATGAGAGCAACTCCTACTACGGCTACAAACCCTGCCCCACCTGCAACCAGAAACGTTTTATTTGGATTCTTCCTCGATTTAATGGACAATTTGACATTCTTGTTGCCCGCTTGGACAGATGAGCTGACTGCCTCCTCTACACATTCATCACTCTTGATAAAAACGTCATCCCCCTCATCATCAACATATTTGAATACAGCCGTCGAAGGATCGAAATTAGGAATTTTCCCATCCAATGCCTTGTTTATTGATTCGATTGTTGTTCCTGCACGAATCACATAAGTTTGGCCAACATCATCGACAACCTTGTAGACAACGAGATCAGCAGATACGGCAGATCTTGCAGCCCTTGATTCAACTGCACTGATAGGGTTATGGAGAGTGAGACTCTCGCTAATATCATCGTCGCTTGGCGGACGTTTGCCTATTTCTACTTGAAGAGGTATCCCAAGAGGTCGAACTTCACTTCTGTCATTAGTGAAAACCGATGAGTCGTCATCTTCATCCAGTGCAGAAGCAAATAGAGATTTCCATCCTTCAGCACCCCCCGAAGCATGAACACAATCCATCACATCAACAAGTCCTATCACTCGACCATCATCTTCGCAAACAGGAAGAGTAAGGAACTTGTTGTCATGCATAATTTGTAGTGCCTCCAGCACTGTGATCTCGGGAGATACATATTCAGGATTGGGGGTCATCACCGCGGATACAGGAGTGCTATCTAGCGGAAGTTCTTTCGCTACAGCTCGCGTCATCATGTCCTTGAATCCAAAAATTCCAACCAGTTTGTCACTTTCGACTACCAAAGCAGCCTTGCGAGCCTCGGCCATCATGAACCCAACATCTTGTAGAGAGGAGTTTGGACTCACAATGTTCGATGGCCTACCCGCAAGAACAGACCTAAGCGTGGGGGAAGATTTACCGCCTAATACGTGGGCTAAGAGAGGCCCTAGTAAAGCTTGCAGAGTTGCTGCTTGGTTAGAACCTCCAGTACCCGGTAGAAATGACATTTGCTTGACCGCGACTTGAGCAGCAGAACCACTCTTATCCTGTGCCCTCTCCAGTTTTGAGATTGCATCGTTTAAACATTTTGCAATATCCAGACAACCTACAATGTTTCCATTAGCATCAATCACGGGAAGATGTCGGAATCGATTGTCAACCATAGTACAAAGTGCCTCCATCGCTGAATCGGACATTAACACACATGTTGGGTTTGCAGTCATCGCATCGGACACCTTGGTCAATCTGGCAGGCAAATGCTTCGCAACAACGCGACGAGTTACATCAGTGTCAGTAATGATACCAGCTAGACCACCGTTCACATTGAAAATTAGTGCAGCGTCACCTCTTTTTGCAGCAAGCACCTGAGCAATACTTAATACGCTTTCTGAGTCACTCATGAGTATCGGCTTCTTCGGACGAAGCTTGGATACAGGCCTGTCGTCCTTTTTCCTAGCGACACTTCCGGAAACACTTCCCGATTTGGCAGATTTAACCTGACGACTGGGGACTGATGCACTATCAGTTAGATCATCACAATCCATTGCTTTCGCAAATATTGATCTCCAACCCTCAGCGCCACCTGACCCATACACGCAATCCATCACATCCACTACTCCGATAACGCTTCCATTCGACTCACATACTGGCAGAGTCAAGAACTTGTTATCGTGCATGATTTGTAACGCCTCTAGCACAGTCGTGTCGGGAGAAACAGATTCGGGATTTGGTGTCATTACCGTTGACACTGCAGTAATTTCAAGCGGCAACTCCTTGGCTACAGCTCGCGTCATCATGTCTTTGAAACCAAAGATTCCAATCAACCGTCCATTCTCTACAACCAACGCAGCCTTACGAGCCTCGGCCATCTTGTGGCCAGTCTCTTGAATTGATGTCGACGGTGAAACGATCGTTGACGGGATGCCAGCCAAGACAGTCCGAAGAGTGGGCGCCGTCTGACCACCAAACGCTTGAGACATGAGAGGCCCTAGTAACTGCCTCAACGCCGCTGCATGTGCACCACCACCAGCTGCACCAAGCGTTGCGTTCAAGGCTTCCTCAGCTGCACTGCTGCCTTTATCCTTGCTGTGTTCAAGCTTTGAGATTGCATCGTTTAAACATTTGGCAATATCTAGCACTCCTACCACTGAGCCACTGGCACCAGTAACTGGCAAATGGCGGAATCTGTTCTCCACCATCAACACCAATGCATCCGTGGCTGAATCCGACATCGTCACACATGAAGGATTGGGTGTCATCACATCTGCAATGGAGGTCCTCGATGCATTAAGATCCTTCGCAACAACACGGCGTGTCACGTCTGTGTCAGTAATAATTCCAGCAAGCTCACCAGAACTGTTGGTGATAATGGCAGCATCACCCCTCTTGCTTGCAAGCATCTGAACAACAGAAAGGACCGTGTCATTAGAAGTAGAAATCATAGGTGCTTTGGGTCGGAGCTTGGATACAGGTGTACTTTTGGCAAATGGATGGGCAAGATCTGAGGATAATTTGTTCACGCTGCTGGCAGAGGAGGATCCTGCATTCGTGCTATTACGCAACGGTGCTTTGATTGGAGCTTTTACAACTGAAGGAGGTGCTGTAACAATGGATACACTAGCAGTGTCCAATGCATCGAATGATTGAGGGATGCTAATTCTCTCTGCTGCAAGCTTTTGCTCAAGTGAAACTACTGTTTTGTCTAGTTTCTCAGCGGTATCAAAGTCTTTCTTTTGGATCGCCGATTCCATCTCTGTCCTGATTTTAGCAATATCATTTCTCAACTCCTGTTCTGTTGGAAGCAAGGGCTTTAATTTGTCTAAGGTTTCCAGGAATTTTTGATTTTTGGCCGCTTCTTTGAATTTCCTCAGGGAAGTGGACTTATGAACAAGGAATTGGAATCGATTCATTTCTTTCTCAAGCTCAAAACGACTTGTAAATGTAACGGTCTCCCCATTTTCGTTGATAAATTGAGTACACGGATCGGCATCTTCTGCCACGGAAATTGATTTCATCTTTGCCCTCTCTACCTCGAGTTTTGCCTCTAGTTTGTCGATGTCGTTCTGCAGACAGTCTGCATTCTTAAAATTCTTATCTTTGATCGCGTCATTCATCTGAGCCTTTACCTCGTTTAGTTCGGATTCGATTTCATTAACCGAAGGCAGCGTTTTACGGAGGCTCTCGAGTTCGTCAAGTTCTGATTGATATTTGGTAGCCTTGCTGAAAGCTTTCTTGGAAATTGCGTTATCCACTTTTTTGGATGCCTCCAAGATAGCACTTTCCAAGTCTGCTCGTGATTGAAACCTATCGTTGAGAACAATCTCGTCAACAATATCTAATCCTTCAGACTTCATAACATCCTCAAGTTTCGCAATCGCTTTGTCGAGCGCTGCCTGAGCTGTTGCAGCACGTGCAAAATCTCGACGAGACGCTGCATCAGAAACTCCTTGCTTCGCAAGCCGAACTATCTCTTTCATTTCATCAATGGTCGGTAACTCTTCACGTTGTCGAATGAGTTTCTCCAATTTATGTTGAAGAGGGGAGCACTCTTCAAAGGCCTTCCTTGAGATCGCATCATCGAGAAACGATTGAACCTCAGCAATACGTATGTCCAAGACAGAACGTGTAAGTGGTCGTTTAGACTCCACAGCTTCTCTCAGGGGAACTCTGGAAGAAAGATGAAGTGCATAGAAGTTAGCAAAAGCAAAAGATGCAGTGGTAAAAATCACGCTTCTTACATGTTCTTTTCAATTGCTGCAGCGGTAACAAAGTCTTTATCAACGACGGCATTCTCCATACGGGACAATTCCTCTGTATATAGTGCATCCAGCTCAGTGAAGGACATACTTTTGTAAGGGTCGCGCATCACCCGCAACCGCTCGCGGGCGATAGCCATTCGGCAGATGGATTGAAGTCTAATTGCTGACACCATCTGTACCTTGTAGGGCTTGCAAGTTTTGTGCATTCGGTAGGTTGAAGCGATCTTAGTCGATGCCGCAATTCTACGTCGCTTGCGAATCAAGGCGAGACGAAACCTCATCCAGGCGGTTAGTAACAGACCGGCTTGCGAGTGAGCGATCTTACGTCCAAATCTCGTAAGGACACGAGCAGCGGCCTGGCTTCGCAGTTTCGACATCAAATCAAGTTTGCTTGCCAATTCCGTCTTAAGAAATATTTTGGTATGACCGATTTGCCACTCGGCATCAGTTAAGCTCAGTCGTTTGGATAAAACGTTTACCAAATGTCTGATACCTTCGCCACTCTTAGCTTCCTTTGCTGATAGGAGAAGGTGATAGCGTTGGTGAAAACTTCTGTGATCTTCCCTATGAGAGTATCCTTCTCTTCGAATCCTTATCGTTTCCATCATTCCAGAGTATCGCAACTGACGTAAGACTTCACCAGACTCGAATACATTGTATGCCTTGGAGTTGTTTGGCTTGATGCAGCGGACGTAGTGTGGCTGGGTGCACTCCAAGTCCATTACCAGCATTTGCAACGACGTTTTAAATTGAGACGCCACGCTGACTCCGCGTAAGGCAGAGCGACGTCCAGGATCAGCTAATGCAGCGGCAGACACAACGCCTGAGGCTGCAAAGACTCCTTGGGCAAATTTGTTCGAGGAAGTAGACCCTAGCTCTTTTAACTCATTACTCAGAGTTTCAACATTCTTCTCCACAAATCCAGTAACGTTATAGCGAACCTCGCCGGCGTAATGAATGATGATGAAATCCCTATCCATACCAAATTTAGGTGTGATAAACTTCTCATGGCGAAGGATTTCCTTTTCCTTGCTCACCGGACTCTTGCTTTTGCTCCTCTTCTTTTTCTTGGACGTCGTATTTCCCCCCACTGTTGTCGGTCCCGACGACCCACCACCGAATTTTTGATGGATTTGGGCGAGAAAGTTGACATCACGCTCTGCTGCGGTGCCCATACCACCAGAATCGTCGAGGGTGCTTAAAATGCCCACGTCTCCCACAGTACCCTCGATCAGGTCGAGACAGGGTTGATTATCATTGAATGTGATGTACGTCCAATCCACCCCCTCGTCGGAGTACATTCGCTGCTCCACTTCGAATACATGCCTATTGAAGTACCTCTGCAATTTTTCATTTGCGTAATTAATGAGTAGTTGTTCAAAGCCGTTACTATCGAAATTTTCAAAGCCGTAAATATCCAACACACCAATAAAGCCTGTAGGGACGGGAGGTTTGTACGAACTCCGTAGCGGAGAAAACGCAGAATCATTAGGCTCGGCACGATTAGGAAGCATAATCGCTAAGTCGAGTGTGGCATTGATTTTCTTTACCAGCCACTCAAACAGACTGGAGTACACAAGCTTGGCAAAGGCATCACGCTTGTCTGAAGCCTGGACGACATTCTGAGCTTTGTGGATAGTCTTCCCCCCTACAAGTAGCATCTTCGTCAATAATGCTTCAGAAACCTTCGTATCGTCCAAGTCGAGAAATGTACATGCAAACTTTAAACTTTCGACACTGGATTCCGTAATCTTCGCCTTCTCGCCACTATGATCATCCACATCCTTGTCCACCTCGAATGTTATGTTACCAATATGCAATACAGCAGCCAGTATGCCCAAGACATCACTCTTCTCCTCATGTAAAAGACCAATCTGATCTAGACACATCATCGTTTCGCCAAACGCACTTGCATCATGTCGACTCTTCAACGTCGAACGATTGCCTAAGTAGCGAAATGCCGCAACGCCATTGTCCAGATTGAATTTGGCCAATGTAGCATCGTCAGCACCTGACAAAATTTGATAGAAAATGTGATAGTTACGTTCTCCTTCAATCTGAGTCGTTATACGTGTCTTCTCTAGTAGGTAATTTGATATTGATGCCCCGACGATTGATCCGGAATTGGTATTGAATGATATTTTAATGAATTTACCAAAGCGTGACGAGTTGTCATTCTTGAGTGTACGGGCATTACCAAAGCTTTCGAGGAGCGGATTTGACGATAAAACACGGTCCTCAAGTGACGCAACAACACCCACAGCTAGGGAATGACGACGATCAGCAGAAGAATCCTTCGTCGTGCTCTTGGTCACACGTGCCAAGTATTGCATAATCTTCTTTGTTGCCTCGGTCTTACCAGCGCCACTCTCGCCACTAATAACAATACTCTGATTCTTCGCCACATGACTTGTCGAGTTAATCTGATTTATTACTGATGTTGATTCCTTTCCCCCTCCTTTGCCTTTTCGAGGTGAGAATGACGTTGGTTTAGCCACAATTGTCGATTTGAGGAGTTCGTTATATGCACAGGCTGCCACCTGGAACAAATGAGTGGGCAGAGCATGAACGATCGACATGATACTACCACCCGATGATGAGTTATGTGAATTGAAATTGCGATACTGTAACATACGCTCTTCCGCGTAAAGATCCAGCCCATCCTTCAATGTAATAGTCTTGTAAGGGTTAACGCTCATGAGTATCGGGCCAGCACTGGTATATATTTCATCCCGATTGTATCTCAAACGTAGCGTATGAAGCAAACTCGCTTCGGTAACATTTGGGAGGTGTAGTACGTCAGGCACACCGTCGTAATCCTCGGGTGCTGTTAGGGCAATAAGTTTCTTACGGTCGGAGATTTTATGCAACTGTCCATCGGAAGTCTTGACCAATGCAGGAATCGAGCCAGTATACTCACCGTTGTTGTTATTGTTGTTGACGGTGGTATCAATGTCCTTTACGATGGTACATGGCATGAAGAGATGACGAGACGAGAAGAGGATGACGTCGTCGTCGTCATCATTGTTGATGCCCCGATGGCTTTTGGCAGGCGTGCGTGGTGGCCCAGCGGGCCTGGATACGTCAAAGGTATCGGCATCGGGAGGAAGAGCAAGGCTCGGATCGAAGAAGTATTCCACCTTGATCTTGCCCGTAACCTGGGGAGAACACAAATATGAGGGATCTTCATAATCATTGTAAAAATATGCAATGAATAGCCATCGTACATACCAAATCGACAGCGCGAACTCCACTGCCACCGCTCAATCTAGCGCTTGACGACGGGACCATGACCAGGTGACTGTTCTCATTCATCTGCTCTTCCACTAAACCCACCCCCGGGAACTGTACCTCTTACTCGAAACTTTTCCTCTCCCGTTCCAACGCGGCCGATTGCTGGCGGTTTCATATCAATATCCTCAGGTTGACCGTTGGCGCGTGGAGAAGTAGTGTGTGTTATGTCTTCTTAGGTTATTTTCTACATAAATATAGAAGTGTGGTATGTCTTCTTAGGTTATTTTCTACATAAATATAATACATCAGAGTGAGTAATGGGATAATCTCTATGTATTACGTATTCTACTCAACCTCCCTCCTTTGTTGTAAGTGATAGTAACGACGAGGTCAACCAGTGACTGGCACGTACTAGCAGTTTCTGTGAATGAAGAGGATGGAGAGATGCGTCGTCGCCGTCTTCATCATCGCTGCGTCCGTGTTGTTGGTCGATCAACTTCAGCATAGCAGCACTTCGTCTTCACCGTTGGAGCGCCGTCGTTTACTCTCTTCTCTCGATGACTATCTAGACAGCAACGCTGAGCTTCCTCTATGGGCGCATCAGAACTTAGTCTCTGTAACTGAATGGCCGAATCCATCAGCGGAGACGGCACTATTTTGGCATATTCCCAAGTCTGGGGGGACTACCGCCAAACGCATGTATGAATGTCTTGGCCAAACACTAGCGAATCGATTAGGTGCAGATCCTCGCTTCGGTCACGATAAGGATGAAGAAATTGTTGTGTTTCGACCATTCAAATCTCAACCCGACATCAAGTTTGTAAATGTCGATACTACCACGAAAAAAGGATTGTTAAGGGCGGCGGAGTTAAACCTTGTCGCGTCTGGGAAGGCGGATATGATTTTTACATCCGACATTAACTTTGCCGCCGATCATCTATTCGATTCGGGCCATAGAGCAAGAATCTTTGCACTATTTCGCAATCCAGTCGATCGATCAGTTAGTAAATTCTATTACCTTCAAACTGCTACTTGGGAGCGCACTTATAGACCGGAGTGGAAGGATATTAGTATAATGGATTGGGCTGCAAAATATAACCAAGATGAGAATTTCATCGTGAAGAAGATTGTCGGGAAGAAACTAAACGAGATGGTAGACATTGCTGACTTGGTAACGGCCAAGGAGATAATTCGTCGTTACTTTGTCGTGGGATTAATGAATGATATGGAAGAAAGCCTTCGAAGGTTTAATATCGTCTTGGGTTTAGATTACTCAGGAGAGCAGGGACACATATGTAAGGAACAAATCTTGGGTAGTTCGGCGGAGGGCACACATGGGGGAGGAAGCGTGAAGGGAGGAGCTAATGATAATAAGAATTCCAATCCACACCCGAAGGTTGTTGAGGGTAGTCCAGAATACAATCTCCTCGCCGAACGGAATGCACTTGATATGATTCTTTTCAACTATCTCACACTATTGTATGCGGAACAAAAGAGTTTATTAGACTCATATGGTTCTCTGTGAATGTTGAGATTATGTACCAAAGTTTATTGTACAAGTTAGAAATATATTAGCAAAAAGGAAACGCAGTGTTTTCTCTGGTAATCATGACCCTTTACCGTAAGTGCTCAGTCACTCGGCGCGTAGGCTTATGTTCCCTCAGTGGAGTAACAGCATGATTTAATACTAAATAAAATGGCAAAGTAGAAGCGATAGCATAATCATTGGAGAAAACTCCCCTGGCAATCCTGCACTGCTAAGTTATCTAGAGCCCCCCCCTCTGGCGTCCGCCTCTGAACCGAGTAACGGTACTACTTGGAGAATGACGCCCGCCTCTGAAACGATTCATTTTATGCTCTCACTGACGATGAAGAATAGTCTCAGATGGCTGCTCACCGCGGGTCTGACGAGAAGAAGTGAACGCCGTGAGAACACAACCTTTTTTCATGTTAGTTTTTAACTGATTATCTGCATTCATTGTTATTTCATATTCGCAGTTTTTGTGTTGGAAGAAAGTCTAATAGCATGGTGTACTGTCAATTGACATTGGGGAGAATGGCTTTTGTAGTCATCCCAAAACTTTATGTCACGAATGTCGAATTCTTTGGCATCATCATGACCCGCAGGAGCGTCAAGGCTGCATGCAACACACGGCAGATTGCCTATCCGTGTCTGCAATCGTCCGGTTGGTGTTCCCGCTCAATTGGTCAGTACAATCTTCCTCTCTTGGTGTCGGTTTCATGTCCTTCATCACCATCCTCCTCGTCGTTACGACGACGGTGATCATGGTGGTACCCGTCATTGCATTCCGCTCGGCCATCGTAAATCACAGCCGTTGTCGTCGTCCATCTTCATCGTGGCTTGTGGCGCGATACGATGTCAATGTGAATGCTGAGAATGCTCTGGGAAAAAATGATATAAGTTCAACAATACAAATCAAGAGGAATATATCAATGGTCATACAATCTCTATTAGGCGAAGGACGTCTAAATGATGCTGTGTCAGAGCTCCTGTCATGGGAACGAACACGACGACGACGCGATGATGATGATGATGATGACGACGGCCACAACGAAGAGGAAATCCCAGCATCAATATATCATGCCATCCTCGAGGCATGCTGTAAGGAGCCAAAACAACGGAGACAGAAAGTTAATAATCAATATGATGACGACAATAGCAACATGATACTTGCTGAGAAGGTACTGCAATCAATGAAGGAAATGAGTATTGTTACCACACACGCACACGAAACACTTATTTCCGGATACGCACGAAGGAGTGGGCAGTGGGAGGATGCACTACGTACGTTAGAGGATATGGAAACCTTCCTCGCATCATCATCATCATCTGATAGTAAAATTAGTGGCATTGCTGGTGTTGTTAATAATGCATCAAAGAATGTATACCGAAGAGTACTAGTATCACTCACGAAATCACATCAATATAATGAAATGAATACACTATTAACCAAAATGCGTCGATTAAACATCCCACCAGATTTATATACTTACAATACATTATTAAAAATATGTGCAGATAGCTCCACATCATGGAAAGAGGGTTTGTCATTACTAAGTCAATGTCAACGTGAACCGAGCGTAACGCCCGATATTATTACTTACACTACAGCCATGAGAGGGTGTGCACGTGGTCGACAGGCAAAGAAGGCATTAGAATTATTTCATGCGGCACAAGATCTCGGGTTACAATTGGATGTATACATATATACCATAGCCATGGATGCATGTGTTAAGGAAGGTGGGGAAAAGTGGAGAGAGGATGCATTGCTACTCTTTGATGAAATGAGTAAGAGTGGCATTGAACCCAGTGAGGTTACATATGGTGTGGCAATTGCTGCATGTGGCAATGACTGGGAGAGAGCACTTGACCTTATTGATCAAATGAGATATAATAATATGCGTGTTAATACTATTGTGTACAATTCTGCGATTGCGGCCTTGTCAAGAGCTGCACGTGCCGGATCATCGAGGCAGCAACAACAACAACACCAGCATAAACTTCAAAAGCAGCAGCAACACCCAACTCTCATGGATGTTCTGTGGGAGAAGACATTGCATCTTATGAAATGTATGGAAGATGAGGATGTACGACGAGACTCTTTTACGTACTCATCGGCAATTGGAACATGTGGGGCCGTAGGGCAATGGGAGGAGGCAGTAAACCTAATACAGACGATGAAGACTGATGATGCACGGCCCAATAGGGTGGCTTACACATCCGCAATTAGTGCATGTGCAAGAGCATCGCAGTGGGACTCGGCAAATGAGTTATTTAATCTAATGAAGAGTGATGGTATCCAGCCAGATCTGGTTTCCTATAATGCGCTAATTGGGGCGGGTATGAATTCAAATAAACACGTCGAAGTGTATAACTTATGGCATGAAATGTGTCAAATGAATGACAGCGAGAATGTGTCTCCAGACATTGTAACATTGACAGAAGTTATTGCGACGCTAGACAAGGCTCCGGGAGAGGCCAATAGAGAACGAGTGGACAAGATATTCTCCGAGGCAGTTTCTCGTGGTCTGGTATTAAGAGAGGACTCACTCGACACATTATTCGAGGTGGATTTATCATCCATGTCATTACCAGTCGCAAGAGCGGCATGTCGTTTTATCTTTCGTCAAGTCGTCGAAAAGTCAAGAAGCGAGGAGTCTGATATCAATGATTTATCTCTCATTACCGGACCATCGAGACTGCGTGAGTATGTACGAGAGGTGTTACGAGATGAGCTGAAACCACCGGTTTACTGTACTGTGCCAACGTCAGGAAAAGGAACGTTGGTAATTAAGCGTCAGGTGATGACAAACTATCTTCGAGGACAGATAATATAGATGAAGATTATCTTTATGAATCAAATAAGACTATGACTCTAAATAATAATTTGATGAAAGAGATGTATTCTCCGCGACAGTCTCGTATCATGGCCATACAATGACTCTGACTTGACCGTGGTACTCATAAATGAACATAAACACGTAAAAATAGACCTATCTAAGAATCCCTTGCCTCCATCTATCCAATGATATTAGAGACGCGTCTGACGACTAATCATATCAAGCTTTCCCACAAGCATTTTGATTGCTGTATACCTCTCTCGATTATCAACGCAGTTCAGTAGAGCGAGTCCATCTCGAGAACGACCCACACGTTTCCATAGACCTGATAGAAGCCACCCGACGTGACATATGTCATCGTAAACATTATCAGCAATAGTTTTGCCAGTAGTGGGTAGTACGTGCCACGAATCCACATTCATCATGACTGCTATCAGTGCAACAAGACGCTCGAGTGCAAACTTCTTGAAGGATAGCTTTTCAGTGGTCTCAATAATATGATCAAGTTCATCCTTTCTCCACCAACCTGTATTCAAATGCTCATTTAGAAGTTTCTTAATTCGAGCACGACACAACTCTCCTTTGTCTATTCCCGCACGTGAGATTCCATCCAAACCAATGATGTAATCTACGGCGATATCAGCATATTCTGCAGGGTTATTGACATCTGGAGGAGAAGTAAGATGAGCATGGTACTTCATAAACAGCTGTTTATCGGGATTGACATTCAGTTGTATGTTGCTCCTACATAGGTAAATGTTCGACTTCGTGAAGGTTTCCTTACTCTCAAGAGAATTAGCAACCGTATCTAGCCCTGGGTCGTTCTTACGAACGATCCGCGCTAATGGACTGGAGTAATCTCGCTTGAGAATAGGAGAAGTTGTCACCGTGGATAATGCTGGTACCTCGTCAAAGTCTTCGAAGGCGCGGTATCGGTGACTTGGAAACATAACGTCGAAGAATGCTGGGGACTTGACCGCGCCCACTGTGGCATCGAATACTAACGCATCGACGAATGGAAGCGGCGTTAATCCCTCCATTTCTGTGGAGTTTGGGAGTGGTGAAGGTGGTGGTGTAAACGTCCTGTGCTGCTGTAACATGCATGTCGTAGCAATGACGACATTGTCCTTCCTGGCAATCTTGATGGTATCAAAAGAAGGTTTGGCGGGGATAATTTGCTTCCTGGTAATCATCTTAATTGGAGATGGCGTGGCCTTATCGATTGCGGAGCATGTAACGACGATGTTACTACTGTTGCGCAATATTCCACGGATTTTTACCTTGATCGACATGCTTGTCTTCTTATGCGCTGGGGACGCCTGAGGAGCCTTCCCCCCATGCTTCCTCTTGGCATCCCCACCGCCACCTCCGACTAACACATTCGTCCGGAGGACCACCGTGCGGTTAGCCACTTCATGCTCCCGTAAAAGTCGTTCATGCGATTCCTTGTAAAGCTTCTTAACCTTTTGAGCGTGGCTCTTGATTTGTTGACTTGTTCGCGTAGGTATGCGCATGTTTCTCCAGTTTCCCCAGCCGTGTTTGATGACGTTCTGCTCGAACTGAATGCACTCGACCTTCGACCATATCTGATACTTTGCTCCTCCTCCACCAATGCGACGAGACTTGTCATTGGACTTGGTCATCTTCCTTCAGGACCGGCGTCGCCGGTTTCGTGAGTTGATGATTAGAGAGCTAGGGATGGGAGGGCAGGGACAAGGAAGAGGGACGCTGTCAGACGGAGACTATGTGGCGGCGATGGGGCCAGCCATCGTCATAGAGCCGACGAGCGACGCGGAGAAGTGATTGAGAATGGTGCAGGCTCTGGGAATCATCATGGGCCAGACACAACATAAATACCCTACACGAAAGTCACGACGACATTCACTAATGACTTCACAGGATACAAAGTCACTGGTCATAAAACAAAACGACAATAACTCCGACAATAGTACAAACGCGACATGGTGGTTGAGCATCCCCACCATTCCAGAGCCGAACGGCGGCGACGAGTACAGGTTAGGCCAGGAAGTGACGGATCAGTACGGAGGAGCATAACGTCATTCGATACGATGGTGATCGCCGATGATCATACTACGTATTCGCTCGCGAGGAGTGCGGCAACATCTGCCATGACCGAGACCATTTTATCAGCCCGTACTCTCGACACCGACGCAGGCAGGACCGTCGACACCGACTGCAGAACCATTGACACTATCCGCACAGCCGGTGGTAGTAGTGCGAGGAAGAAGAATAGGAATACGGTCATCGGCCTTGTTCTTGCGTTATGTCTACTCAACATCATCGAGGTTGATGTCGTCGTTGATACGAACGGCGGAGGCGGACGTCGGTCTCTGCTAAGTACACTGTACCTGGCCGGGCCGAGTACCTTATTGCCATGGGCACAACATCATTTGGTCGATGTACAGGAGAGGCCTGATCCTGTTGCCGAGACCGCCTTATTTTGGCGTGAGTGTATATCTCATCCTGTTGTTTGTTGATACGCCTTTTGTATGTATATCACGCCCACTCATCCTTGTGTGTGTATCCATTCCCCCCATAAAACATTCAGACATCCCCAAGTCAGGGGGGACGACAGCCAAGCGTCTATATCAATGTATGGGCCAAACTCTCGCACATCGAGTGGGTGCTGATCCCAAGTATGGTCACTCCGAGAAGGATGAGGTCGTAGTCTTCCAACCACATGACGGTAAGGATTGGAAGGTCGTGAATGTTGATACCACCATCAAGGCTGGTATACTTCGTGCCAAGAAGATTGGTCTTGTTCAAAGTCATACCACCGACCTTATATTTACAATGGAACCCAACTTTGCTGGACGAGAATTGTACGATGAGGAGAATAAGGGGCGTTTCCTTTCACTGTTCCGCCATCCGGTCGATCGGGCATTTAGTATGTTCTACTACCTCCAAACTGCCACATGGGAACGTACGTACCGTCCAGAATGGGCCAATATGACCGTCCTTGAGTGGGCAAACCTCCCGAATGCCGAGGAGGATTACATGGTACGTAAACTCGTGGGTAAAAGCTTTGGGATGGAGGCTGATGAGACCGATCTTATTATTGCCAAGGAACTCGTACGGCAGCGTTTCATTGTCGGATTGATGGATGACATGAACGAAAGTATCCGTCGATTTAATATTGTGCTGGGGATTGATGAAGAGAGTGAACGGAGTCAGAAGTGCATGGTGGAGTTTGGTCTAGTGATACCGAAGGAAACAGAAGAAGATACGACGCCGGTTGAGGTAGTAAAAAAGAATTCGAATAGTCATCCAAAGGTACGTTTCAATTAAGACTGTTGTTTGCTCCACCCATTGGAAACAAACTGGAATCTTACATCTCCTTTTCAATCCCACTTATAATACGCTGACCGCCGGCAGTTTGAGGAAGGTAGCCCTGAATACGATGCTGTCGCAGGAAGAAATCGTCTAGACATGCTCTTGTACAAGTATGTTGAGGCTCTGTTCGAAGCTCAGAAGGAAATCGTCGACTCGTTCCTGGAAGACGAGGTTGTTGCCGAAATAGATGAAGATGAGGTTGATCACGAAAAAGAGGATGATGAGATTGTGACCAAGATCGATGAAGTAGCGCAGATGTTGGAGCCAAGAAAAACAAGAGCCAACGTGGAAGTCTCTGAAAAGGAGACTCGCAATCTCGAGCACGAGGAGCCATCGGTTGGCGACGAACCTCAAGGAATAGTCCTATCTCATATGGCTGATGTCAACACATTCACTCAAAGTCATAATTCTGAGACCTTCTTCTTTTGGCATGTCCCTAAGGCGGGTGGGACCAGCGTCCAACGCTTGTACTGGTGCATGGGATCGACAATTGCCAATGAAGTCGGGATCAATCCCAAATTTGGTTTCCATGACAGTGATAAAATTGTAGCCTTTAGTCCCTGGAAGGATAATCCAGGGAAGGTTGTCAATGTTGACGTATGCACTCACGATGGCATAGTTGAGGCTAAAAATCGTGGCTTCCTCACCAAGAAATATCAACCAAAAGTAGATTTTGTCTCCACGAGTGAATTCTACTCTGCTACCAAGATACTCTTCAGTCCAGATCACAAGGCAAGACTCTTTGCGCTCTTTCGTCATCCCATCGAAGCGGCAGTGAGTAAGTTTTACTACCTGCAGAAGGCAACATGGGAGCCCACTTACAACAAAAGGTGGGCAGGGATGCCACTAGAACAGTGGGCCTCTCAAGATAGAGGAGAGAATAACTGGATGGTTCACAATTTGATAGGCAAAAAGATGAGCGAGGAGGTAACAATCAAAGATCTTGAGGCTGCAAAAGAGATAATCCGTAGCAAGTTTGTTGTCGGCCTCATGGACAAGTTCGACGAGAGTGTTCATCGATTCAACATTCTCCTGGGCATTGATGAGAGTGATCCCAAGACGCAAGAGTGCATTGAAAAGTTCTCGTCAAATGAGGGGGATGGAAATTCCAGTAGGAACAAGAACAAGATTGTGAAGAAAAATCAACACAATAGTTATTCCCATCCCACTGCTGAGCGGGGAAGCGATGTGTGGATTTCTCTTGCGAAGATTCACATGTACGATGTTTTGCTGTACAAATATGTGATGGAGTTGTTTCGTGAGCAAGAAGCAATGTTTGAATCGACGTCTTCTGTAAATTAGATAGTACCTTAGTATTTTTTACAATGTTACCGCTTTTAGATACAAATATAATTCATACACGTCTATCATCCGCAAGAGGCCGAGGCGTTATCATGGGACGTATGTCATGCATATTTCGCTCTGTGATCGAAAACCACTCATAGGCAAGCGCCTTCCACCGTGGATCTAACAATGAAGCAACTTCTGCATCGCACCCTTTCAACTTGGGTCTCATATACTCCGACAACTTTGGCGTCAATGGCAATCCAATGGTGTCAAGATTCTCTGTGGCAAATGCAAATGCTTGATTGACACACTTTGCGGCAACCTCAATTGAATGTTCACGCTCCTTAGCTAACGAGACTTTAGAAGCTTTCTCCACATTCTCCATTGATCGTTTCAGACCAGGAGGTGAGAGTGCCAGGTTGCCAAGCAGACGGGAACTTCCGAAGACATTGGTGAACTTTGCCAATTCAGAATCACACCATAGCACGATGGCCGACAATGCTCCTGAGGGTATGCGCTTGGCTCCATCCGCAAATGTACGTGAATTCAACGATGTATTATCATCATCGTTGCCACCACCGCCATTCTTTTCTATATCAGAATCAATGAATAAGTCAAGAAACCCCTCCACTGCCGTGGCTAGTGATGAGAAGAAGCTGGAGCTAATCTGAGCAGCATATATAACAGCATCCATACCCACGGGGCTTGATATAGGTCTTTCATGGAGACATTCCGACAACAGTAGACTTCGTCGTGCAGCGAATGCAGTGGCGGCCTCCTGATACTTTCCTAACTTCACCAGTAGGTGCAATGCCACGGCATCATCGTTTAAGCATACGGGAGAGACTAACGGGGCAAGATTGGATAAAGGATCAGCACGTTCACGCTTCGCGGACGCTTTCAAAGCCTCATTCTTTCGTCGTAGATTCTCGGCAAGGCGTTTGGACATGCGTTCCATGAGAGAGTCCAAGAGTAGATTCGTCCTCTGAAGGAATGCCTGATGTTTCTTGTGAAGTATCTTCAGCGGTGTGGTAGTAGTGCCAGTACTACTGGCGGTTAAGCTAGCAGTAGGTGCCGTTGATACACCACGAGGGTGCACCGCCGCAACTACGATGGGAGGGGTATCCGACTTTCCATGCATGGCAAGAATATCTGATACCTCGGCCTTGGCCTTGAGAATAAGATCAGTAGCATCGGAATACCGAGACTCCTTAATAAATGCCAAAACTTCTTCTGAAACATCAGTAATCCAAGGTGGAATTACAATACTAGTAGAGGTGCTCGTCACCCCAGTGGTCGGCGATGGTAGATATTCATCCGTTTGTGACAATGGTATTGTCTTACGAGATGTCTCTCGTCGGTGTGTCATATTCTTCTTCATGGGGGTAATAGTATTCAACCTTGGATTTGTATTATCATCATCCGACGAGTCCGATACAACACTTGATTGATAACTTTTATCATCCATCATATTCTGCACACCGTCGTCGTCGTCACTAATGTAACCATATCCATCATCCCCTCCACCACCAATACCATCCTCGATTTCTTCAAATCCAGCCCCAAAATCAATATTCCTCATGCACATGATAGTTTCCTGTTGACGTTCCACCAGTGTACGTATCCATGCCACCTCTCGTCCCATGGTCAACATTTCGCGTGATGCCTCAACAAAGTATTCATACTGCTCCAGTACCGCACCACGCAATCCACTTTTGATCACATCACTCCATTTTTCTAATTGGTCACATTTGTCAGGCAGGGCAGACACGGGATGCTGCCGGAGCCAGTCATTAACCCACTTTTCTTCCTTAAAGCCACTTATGCCAAAGTTTTCAATTGCCGCGTCCAAGTCGACATTGCCACTGGATACCTTCTCCGAATGCACTGTCAAGGATGATGGGTTGGTCAATGATGATAACTCACCGCGTGATCCGTATTGTGACTGTTGCTTCTTCTGCTGTTGTTCCCCTTTACCACCCCCACCAATACCAATAGTATTATCACCACTACGAGTAAGTATTGAATCAGAGAGTGCAGTATTGTAATAGGAATCATCTACACTCATTAATCGACTACCCGCAATACCACCAGGTCGTAATAATGTTAATTTATTATGTCCTATGTCACATCGTGCACGTACAGCGCTGGCCCATGATTCGCGTTGGCCTAAACTATCAAGTATTATGTAACATGTCATGACAGTAGCAGTATTATTGTTGGTGTCACTAGCAGCAGCATTGTCATTACTAATACTAGTAGTACTGCGTTTTCCTACCTTGACACGTATAGCCATTTCATAGCCCTTACGTGCGCCAGTATGTGCATGTTCACGAAATACCCGACGTCCACCCGGTGGGAATTCGACGGTACAGCCCTGCAAGGGGATGCATCCAATTTTGAGTCCAACTTCTCCTCCCCCCGCCGTAGTAGTAGCGCCAACGGCAGCATTGGCAGCATTGGCGGCTTTTTTCAGTTCATCATTGGCGGTAATTTTATGTTGCTGTTCTAATCGTGGCTTTGTTATGAAAATATACCCTCCTACTAATTTGGCAAATCGTTTTGGAAATATTAGTCCACTCCCACTATCATCCTCCAGCACTGTTTCACCACCTGCACCATCCATGCCTTCATTATTTCCATCAATACCACTCCCCGGCGCTTCACAATGCATAACTACACAGCTGGATGGAGGTTCTATCAAATTCGGATAATCCATAACACGATCAATATCCGCCAATGTGAATGTACGGATAATATCTTCATTCTCGGCATCACCGTCATCATCGACACCCCGTCGCCATGCATGTATACGTGGAAGGAATAATGGCGTGTGCGGGGAGGACGCTGGGTCGAGGATGTGTGTAACTCGTTCTTTTGTTGATGTTGTTGCCCAACTACTCATGGCTGGGAGGTGGATGAAGGATGCAACACAACACCCGGCCAATAGTTCCCGCCAAGCGACCTCGAGAAAGTAAAGGTAGGTGATTCCATAGGTAGAATATGACGCAGGCAAACAAGCTCTTTTCCATCCTCGTAGTGATTATCGCATCAACGATTCCAGCGTTATCGTTTAGCCTCGACTCATCGATTGCTGCTATGCCTACTACTACTACTACTACTAACATGAAATATCAAATCCGACCGTACAATCCAGCGCTCGAAAGTGATGTGTTAACATTGAAAGAAATATGTGCAGGCGTGTACGGTGGATCAGATTATCTGCCTTTGTTGGCAGCATCGTACGTGACTAATCCAGATTGTTCGTTCTTGGCATTAACAACAGCAACAACTACATCATTATCTAAGAAGAAGACAACAACAATGAGTGAACAAGACGTCGGCTTTGGCAGTACATTAGTAGCCGTGGCCAATTACAAACGTCTCCAGTCACAGAATATTGCATGGATTGAGGCAGTCCGGACACACCCCAGCTATCAGAATCAAGGTCTGGCAACTACTTTATTGCATGCAATCATTGATTTATCCAAAAAGGAGAATGAGTTAACAAAGATATTCACATGTACCATTCAAAGTAACAAGGGAATGCTGAGTGCATTAGCAAAGGTGGGATTTGTACAATGCAATATCATACATACATTGAAGTTTGATGTATTGAGAAAACTACCTGGATGGTCATCATCAGCGGAGGATGACAATATAATACCGCTACCGCTACTTGATGCGTTAGACTTGACATATCTCATTCCTCCAATTGTTCAAACAATCCCACCTTCAGCTTGGTACACCATAACTACGGAACAACTTTTGATTGATTGGCTAACACTGTGTAAAGTTGAAGGTGGATGTAGTGGATACTTACCAGGACTATACGAATACATAGTACCTGGACCAAATAGAAATGATTTAAAAGAAAGTTTGGAATATGGTTTGGTAGTAGCTATAGATTGTAGTAGTACTACTACCCAACAGACTACAACAACAAATAATAATAATATATTATCCAATGCTGGACATGCCATAGTTGCCTTCACACGTGATACACGTATTACATCATTAAAATCCAAATGGGTATGTTCCATCGTGGCCTATACACAATTAGCATTCGAAGTAGCAATTTGGTATGCACACTCACCTGTCATGGCACGACGAATGATGAAATCTACGACGCTTACTACTTGTAATGACAATATCTATCCTACCAATGATAATCATACCAATGATACTTCCGCTACTACTATGCCATTTTGTTTAGTATTTGATCATGCTATACCTATACAAGATGGAACAGTAGCGTATGCACTACCAAGAGTGACTGATGAATGTGTTGTATTGTCATATGAGCATGAGAGAAACAAACAGCCATGATTATCAAGAGAACTATTGTCTTTGCTATCCGGTTATCGATTTCTTATTAATATACATTGGGCCCAAATCTCAACAAAGTATTAGACACCTAAATTGTTAGTGTATATACATACGATACAGTAAGAGAGTTATCAATAATCTAAACATTTATTTAACTAAATTACGTGCATTCGTGGTACGTATCCTGACAATCCTGCACCATCATTGATAATAAGCCACTGGATACTAGCATCTCTTGCTTCACTTCTCACCTCGTCACAAGAATTATTGCAAGCTACCAAAATATGGTCAATTGATAGTATAAGGCGTCTTGAGACTAACGCCCCCCTCCTCCTTGCCGCAATCGGCACAGCGCAGCTTAAATTGTCGTCATTGTGGGGCCTGGGGGGGGCACTAGTCGGAGGAGAGAGAAAAAATAGTTTTTAGTTTACGTCTATATCTAAGTTCAGTATCACCAATAAAATCATAAATTAGCAGGAACCACGGAAAACAAATAGTTAATCATACTTATTGTTTATTACTCCTACTACAAGTCAATTTATAAACGTATGTAAGCATCTCTTGCTTCACCTCTCATCTCAGCACAAGAATTATTGTATGCTGTCAATATTGAGTCGATTGATTCTCTACTGACATGTCATTTTTTAAACACAGTTAGCAAGTTATGCATAGCAAGATAATCCCCGGCTGCCGGCTGATGCCGCAATTGTCCAATGTTTCATATATCTTCACGATAATTGATAATGTTCATGCTTCCGACCTCATACATTGGGTTGATTCCGGTGAAAAACGTATAAAAGCGTCTCTTGGTTCGCTTCTCGTCTTGGCACAGGAACTATTGTATGCTGTTAAAGTTGAATCAATTGATTCTCTACTGACAGCACCTTTTTCAAAGAATTTTCTCATGGTATGCATGGCAGTATATTCCCCAGCTGATGCTGCAATTGTCCAATGCTTAATTGTTCTTTCCACATTCCAGGACTTTGCCTCCATATTGCCCAACCAACACCTTGCCACTTCATCCCCTGCCATGGCCGCGGCCTCATAATGCAACTTGGCCTTCTTCATATCTCCCCCTTTACGATAAACGTCACCCAAGTGAGAATGAGCCTTACTAAAACCGAGTTCTACTGCCCTGGCGTATAGTTCTAATGCCATTACGGGATCTTGCTGCAAACCTCTTAATCCGCGGGAATAACAATTTGCCAGCATAAAAATTGAAGCAGCATCATTTGCCACCACCCGCTTCATCATTTGTTCAACATATTCTTCATCTGTTTTGCTAGCTCGGTCGGAATTACAAAATGGACACTTTCCAATGTTTCCAGATACACAGAAGGAATAAATACACCCTTGACAAACACTCTTCCCGCAACATGAATAATATGTTTTTGTTTCCAATTTTGCCATCTCCTCATTCGCAGTAGCATAATCATCAATTGGTACGGAAGTTACAGTCGCGGGCGGAAGCGAGACACAGCTTATCAATTTTACAGGCATTGGTAAAAAACAAATCGGACATTCCTCCTTGGCCGGTGGGTCCTTGAACAGTGTCTCATCACGTAGTTCGGCGGCCCGCTGCTTACATAGTTTTTTGTGTTTCGGCCAATGACTCTTTTGACAATCAGCATTGCAATACCCGATGAGCATACACGCCTTGCACTTCTTGAGACTATCTCCCCCATCCTTGCCGCAATCGGCACAGCAGCTTATAATTGTTGTCATTATTTTGGGGGCACTGGGTGGGGAGTGAACATAAATTGGCGGGAACGAGTGGCGCGAGGCGGGCTGGTGGATATGCCATGGTGTTCGCCCATCCTTTGGTCATGGTGGAGGTGATACCACTTTCCCTAATCGAATCATCACCACTACTTGGTACTACCGAAGGAGGAAGAACAACCTGTCATCTTCCTCCTCTCTCGTCAAGAATTTCAATGATTTCAACTCCCCATGCCAAGCTACAATTGATAAGCATGAGTCGACAGGGGTTGTTCTCGAAAGGTTGGCTTATGTTGAACGACGACGACGACGACGACGACGACGACGACGACGACGACGACGAC
>Ga0247832_1002041_pt1 | contig 32680 bp, 22 predicted proteins | sample LaCruzMarch2015__10_FD_192407 | JGI IMG/M metagenome (GOLD analysis project Ga0247832, IMG submission 192407) | Freshwater microbial communities from meromictic Lake La Cruz, Castile-La Mancha, Spain - LaCruzMarch2015_4m | ecosystem: Environmental > Aquatic > Freshwater > Lake | place: Spain... | reverse complement strand
GACATGTCGTCAAATGTCGTGTCGTTTACTACCCGCCCCAAAAAAGGCTTTTTCCCAAAAAAGGCTTTTTTTCCTCTCGCCCCGACCCCCGGACTTGTCACCTCGCTCACCATGTCGTCGCCCAACGTACCACCGTCGTGCGTGTGTTCTGCTCACCAGACTTTGCGGAACTCTTACCCAGACCCTATAGCACCATCTGAGGCTGTATTATTATGCATACGCTAGTATATATTTCTCCTCCCACGCCAATTTACAATGTTCCGGGAGCGATGTGGAAGGAGATAAGGAGGGATGGGGGATGGCAATTTACGACGTAGTCATGGTACGCCGATTTAAATTAGTCGTTGCGAAGAAATTCAAACGCTTGATTTTGAGTTTGAATTTGCAACAACGACCACTAGACACAACAATCAGCCATTATTTCGATGGATAGACACAACAACAGCTCATTTTTTGTTACGATAGTCATACACAACAATCATTATGGAGTCGGTATTTCACCCTGGCTCGTCGTTGCCGTCGCCGTCGCAGTCGTCCGGCAATCGTTGGTTGGGTAGAATTCTTAAGGGAAAACTGAAGAAGGGATTCATTAGTCTCCAACATCTCCAGACTGGTACTAATACTGGTGATACCAGCGATGAGTCAAATGCTGAAAGGCTAACTAAAATGGATTCAAAGCTTATGGCGACGGATCAATTACTAGTCACTGCAAGACGACTGGACAGTGCAGGACGATTGATACAAGACTTCATCGATTATGCGTGCAGTAACAAAGCAAGCATATCTGGAATTAAAAGAAAGTCGCAGCAACTAAAGAGAGGTGTCGTACCAATGATTATTAAGGCGTCCAGCACTCTCGAAGGTATTGGCACAATCCTTGCTCCTGCTGCTGGTACAAAGTATGTTTTCAACAGAAATGAATGTAAGAGAAAGAGAGATGTTGTGGATGAGAGTAGTACACTGAGTTCAGACTTGCAGCTTGTGATGAATTACATATCTGAAACTGACGCACAAGAGATTACTCCTCCAAAGAAGAAGCGTACTATCACAACCCGGAAAGTGACAGAATCTGTTAGCCTACCGGAACCAAAGTCTGGAAAGTACTATACAAAAACAGAAGTGATTAATATACTATCGCCGATTGACAAGGGATCGCACAAACTTGCATCTACTATGGCAGAGATGGTTAGGTTAAGGTACGTTCCTGTCAAGGTTTGTGCGCTTCAACGAATGCTGCGAAAGAAACGAGGAGGAAAGGCCATTGTAGATACCCCCTGGTCCATTGGACGAACCGGTATAGCTTCTCCTGATGAGATGAAAGGTTTCGCTGAGTTCGTCAACAAACAACAAGGTCGGACTTTTGACAAAAGTGATATTCGAGATTTTTTGGTGAAGACCCAGCGTGATAGGTTGACAGCTGCCGGGTATGTCCCATTAGGTTCAATTGAACCCACTTCATCAACTGTGGACAATTACATGGCATTAGCAGCAAATGATAAGGATGTGAAGGCAGTCGTTGAAACTGTGTCGAAGACAACTACCAGACAAACTGCGGAAACATCATGGCGCGCTTCGGCAGCACTTGCAGTACTAAAAGCAGCCACACATCTTATTCCAGTTGATAATATACCTCCAGACATTGCAGCAGAGTTCAAGTCTTTGCCCGACTCCTCCCGTCTTTTAACAGATATGACCTCAGCAGCATTGGGTGATATACCTTTGATTCCTGTTCACAGCCATCTCATTTACTCTGTTGATGAAACAGGCGTGTATTATCTTGTCGATGGTCCCAAAGGTTCAAAGCCTAAGTTTGTTCTTGCAAGTAAGTCTTCTTACAACAATCGTGGCACTCATGGACTCTACAGAACTACTGACAGTAACAAAATGGATGGAATACGTGTCAAGATTAACTTTGCATTTGCTGCTTCTGGCGAGTGCTTTCCGTTATTTGTAACAGTGTCAGGACTTACAGAGAAAGAGCTGCCAGACCATGAATTTGTACACGTGAAGATTCCTGGACTTTGCATTGGCGGGGATGTCAGTGTAGGTGGAAGTCTACAGGATGGCCACTTGTTCTTGATGCGAAACACGGCAGGAGCGGAGAAAGAGATGCACAAGCATTATCATGAGCATATTCTTATTCCTGGAATCAACGCACAGCGGAAGAAGTATCATGACTTTGACATTGATGCAGGAAGTCCTGTCCCAAAGGATTTGCACGCTGTTACCTGGTGTGATGGAGCTTTTTATCTCAAATTGCTGCCACCAAATGCAACGCTGAGCTTTTTAGAGAGAATGAAATTACATGTAACAAGCAAAATGCCGCTCGTACAGCAGTTGAGCAGTCATGCGATACGGGTACAGTTTTCAGAGCACTCAAGGCAAGCCTGCCATCATACACAGTTGGTGATGGGCCTCCCGGTCCAATGAAACAACGCATCCTTCGCCTGTTTGACAACTTGGTGTTGAAGTTGAAACCGACCAAGAAGAATGCATTGGTTGACTTTCTCTCTATTCTCTCTGGACTTGCAACTAGAGTATGCACGAAAAGTAATATACAAAGTGGATTTATAGCAGCAGGTAAGTGAATTTTGCAACTGCTCTTGCGCTTTTTTAACGCATATCACTCATTGGCTTGGAATCATTAGGTATTATTGACAAGGATGGACACCGTTGGCCAGTGTTGGAGAATATCTTGGCTACATGCAAGCAAGCTATATCAGTAGAAGATTTCAACACTTTCACTGATAACTTCAAATATCTGTTGGAAATTACTAATGAAGAAGGACACATTTCTGAACAACATTTTGACCTATGTGGGTTCAGGCCCGATATTGATATCAATGGTAATGTGGTGCCGAGATCGGCTACTATTCTGCAGGAGAGCTACCAGCGTGCAAAGAATATGACACATGAGCATCAAATCGAATTGCGCCATGAACATATTCGGTCTATTCAAGCAAAGGGACTACAGAAGAAAGAGGCTGATAATCTGAGGCATCAATTGAAAGTTGACGCAAATAGAGAAGTAGTTAACATTATTTGCAAGGAGCTTCAGAAAGCAAAGAAAATTTCAGATGACGACAATGGCGAAGAGTTTCTTCATCTTTGCACAATTGACATCTTTGCCGGTCTGACAAATGACAAGCTAGAAGCATTCATCTTTGCACACGACCCAAACTTCACAACTAAGAGTCAGTTACCTGTGAAGGGTAATTTGAACGATGCCAAATCCAACACTGACCCGGCGACAAGAAATCGCATTCGTGTGGCATATGATTGCAGGTCTTCTCCGAACATCATTGAAGGTATTTTGCCACATGACTTATCCGAGGTAGCAGATGAAGACGAAGCCGGTGAAGTTTGTGTGCACTTAATCAGTCTTTCTGATGATGAAATAATTCAGCCCTCATTTTTGCTTTCTAATGAATCATGGGTGGCATATGTGGCAAGTCTACTTGACCTTGAGAAGATATGCGAAACTCCGACGGATATAAGTTTGACAGAGAAGGCCAAGGCTGATCTATTGCTCATAAAGTTGCAGGAACGATTCAAGACACATGTAATGATGAGAATTTCACAATCGACAAAGCGTACACACTGGTCTCTCAAAGTTGCTTACAGAAATCTAAGCGTTGTTGCTGCAATCATGATTATGTCGAAGCATGTGGCGATGGACCTCAGTTGCCTTGGAGAGTCTTCATGTTTGTTGGCGCCAACAACAGCTGGATTCATACCTTGCGAAGATCACAGCTCGATGAAACGTCAAGGAGCATATTTATACTTTGATCTTAATCGTGGACAGTGGATTCGGAGTGGGAAGGTAGTTCGGCGAGGATTCGTTGTTAGGCACGATGAACATTATAAAAGTTCCCTGCAGGATGATCCAAAGTTGAATTTTTACCTCATGTACCCGTCAAAGGACGGAAAGAGGAGTGGACGAAGAGGTAAGCTCGGATATTTTGAGAATCTACGTCAGCTGGTTGCGGCTGGTTTTGATCCATCAACTGATCTGGCAAAATGTATGGATAAGGATTACAAGGATGGTGGACTGCTGATGTTGAGTTGTGACGACAAAGATCGCATTGAATCATCGTTGAAATCAATATTGAAAAAAGAATTGACCAAAATTGAAAAATATCAGGAGTATATTGCTTACCTTTTCGAGCTTGGGTATGATTTGGCAATCCATCCCGATTACAATGTGTCCCGTAGCCCTGGCTTTGAATCATTTCTTGGTATCTTTGGTTAATTAATTGTATGTAATATTAATATTTTCGAACTACCATTACTGAACAGTCACACCCGGGAGGCATGAAAACCATACGTTGCATCCACGGTAATATTATTGTTGGTGATTGTGCCATCTTGTCTTGCCCACCTGCAGAGATCTGGCTGCACGAGAACGGCACCGGCAACGCAGGCGTCAACGCGCTCGTGCGCAGCTTGAGCGGTGGCGGCGGCGGCGGTGCACTGCCCAGCCTGACGTTGCACTCCCTCGACAACAACCGATGATGCGCCGCTGGCTCATCTCATTTTTGTGGGTTTGTCTTCCACGTGGCCCGAGGCTTTAAAGCCTTTTTTGGGGCCGGTAGTCTGCAAAAGGTTGAGATCTTGCGGAGGCCGGTAGGGAAATGTAAATGTCAATCTGTGCGCCCCCTTCTGGAGGTCTCACTTTTCCATCTTGTCATCAACGCTGAACACGGCTTCGAAAGCTCAAATCCGCTGAACGAGGCATTTTCACAACAATCGACAAAGTGCAACATGACAAGGCGAGTGCCATCTCCACCATCTTCATCGTCCTTGCATGGTGCAAGCCGTACTAGTCTAAGCCATGCCGATGATAAACTAGGAAAGTATCAAGAGCAACGACGACAAAAGATATTGAAATTGTTCCTCGCGGTGATACTGCTGTTGCTATTCGCATCATCTGGAGGAGGAGGAGGAAGCTTGACATTTCTGCGCCGTCAATCAGCATCTGCTGCATCAAATGCAACAAGTGCAGCAGCTGCGCCTCCGCCTCCCCCAGCGCCAGTCCCAACTTCTTTGGATAAATCTACATTGCATAAGATTGGATTATTCCTAGGTTTACGAACGGAATCTCCAACATCATATCCAACTGCGGTGCCAACAACGGCAAAGCCGACAACGGCCACGCCTACTGATACTCCAACGATGACACCCACCAATTCTCCAATTGAAGTTCCTACCAAAGTGCCGACTGCTGCTCCAACTGGTATTCCTACAGATGCACCGACATCATCACCACTTCCATTGCCCACAACAGCCAAACCAACTATTGCAAAGGACGATGATGATGGGTCAATATTACGTCTTACTCCAAATGAAACAATCATTGATCCGTTGAATAACACAATCGATTCGGTCACCAATCCTAGCTCTGATGAAAATTTGTCTGAAAATGGGCTGCCTACTTTCAATTATGATCCCTCTTCTGATAGTATGTGCCACCCAGATGCCAACAACACAACTGATGAAAATACTGCTGCTTTCTGCAAAGACGTCACCTGTATGCATCATGAAAAAGATGTAGATGATAAGCTGTTTGTTTCACTTGGAGAGGATGCTAGTATGGATGAGGACAGGGAAGGATGCAAGATGCTTTGGTTTGCAGCAATGCACGAATCAGATGAGCTATGCAAAGCTGCCGCCAGAGGTCAGCATGCGTATATTGTGGATTATTCAATCGCTCTTAATTCAGCACTAACAAATGCTCATGATTCACTCCAGCCTGTACTACTCTTGGGACGACTTGGGATGGAGAATGAAAATTCTACTGAACCAAAAAAGTTTGGAATGTGGGCCGAGCAGAGAGGCGTCAAGGTAATTTATGTCCCACGACTTTCGTTCCAAGACAATGTCAACAGCCACCTGCTGGAACACGTAATCAACAATGAATTTGGTCATTTGCAGGGTCCTTTTCTAAGGCTGGATATTCCAAAGTTTGTCAAGGAACACAGCTTATTTGACATTCCAAATGTGTGCAAGCATCATGTTCTGTACACGGATGTAGATGTCATTTTTGCGAATAGAATTACCCAACAAGATGTTACAAATCTATCAAAACTAATGGGTCAAGCTATTATTTCTTATGGTCGAGAATATTCTAAGTTCGGCCACATTTTCAATACTGGTGTGATGGTAATGAATGTTGAACGTTTTGAGCAAGAACTTCCTAAAATGCTTCAACAGGCAAGGGATGAAAAAGTTTATCCCAAACATGACCAAAAGATGATTAATAATTATCGTGAGGCAAATGATGCACTAAAGGAGAAGTTTCAACTTTTGCCCATGCACTACAATTGGAAAGCTTATTGGGGGTTGGAACCGAGCGCCTTTTCTCAGGTGAAGATTCTTCACTTTCACGGCCCCAAACTTGGGCGTGGCTTGGAAGTAATTGCCAAGTGTAATTTGACTGCAATTTCTTTGCTTCCTCCAGCTTACAAATACCATTTACTTCAGGGTATATGCTGCGATAGAGGACGGACTGCCGAATGGAGTATTGAAGCCATAAATCTTTTCAAAGCTCCAATTGACCATCTTTGCGACATTGCTGACCAGTCCTAGCTCTGATGAAGTGGTTGTGGTTTGAGTTATTGTCATGTTTGTTTCTGGTTGATTAGAAGATTAGTAAAATCGTATCGTAGCTAAAAGCGAAGAGTATTGGAAAGAAAAATATGCCTTTTATTCAAGTTTCGGTTGTGTCGATTGGAGTACATGTAGTGATAAATAATAGATGTTTACATGTTATAAACATATATATATATATATATTGTTGCCCCCCTCGCCACATTTGTTGCAAAACAATCCAATCTTTCCAACCACCTGATTTTGTCTTACTCATCTTCATCCCAGCAGGTAAGTATCCTCATTGTCTCCTCCCGTTGTCCTTGTTGAGTGTATTGTTGTATCATGCCAAATCATCCGGTCAGTAATCTTTGCATATCCCTGGTCCTCGTTGTGTTGATTGTTGTATAATGCCAAGTTCTCCCATAGACACTGATAGTAATGGTAGAGGGTCAAATGTATCCCCGCAAAGACAAAGGGAACAGTGTATGACCTCACTATAGGCATATTGCCGAACGTGCCATTGAAAGAGCAACTGAACTGTCATCCTTGAATGAGGATAGATACAATATCGGAGGAGATATATCGCTCCAATAACGTTGGATGCGATTCTTGTTGTGGTAGTTGTGGATGCTGCTTTATCAGAACAAGTAAGGGACCTTGAATCTTGGCACCTTTACTACCATCTGACTTCTTCGGAGCACATCCTACAGGTCCAGCCCAGGATGCAACCCTTCGATGTATCCTACAAACCAAACATTGACTGCCATCCATCGAATGTCTTTTCAATGATCGGTTACGATATCACAATTACCAATGCCACTCCTCCGCCCCCCTCCAACCATGTTCCTCCATCGTCTACAGATTGTATCACAAATTACAATGCTAACGCAGATCTCTCTCTACAAGACCATGAAAGGAATAAACTCAACAGATCAAATAACCGCAGAATAACCCCTCCGATCTCAGGCGATGATGTCAGGTAATCTTCTCCACAATCAAATGATTCTCACACCAATAGCCATTGATGCACACGGTAGACTCGGTCCCATGACCCGTCAGAACTTCTACGGTACACCTCCGCCCGCTATACCTACATGTAAACAATTCAAGCCCAATAGACCAAATGCAAAAGCCATGTACGACCGTGCAACCACCCTCCCAGCCCCCATTGGCATATTCATCAAAGCAGATCAGCGATGGAAACAACTTCAAGCAGAACATCCTCAACACAATCAAAAATTCTACGGACTTAGCCATTACGCTCCAACACCTTCCATAACTACTATCCAACAACTCGGTTTAGGTATTACTCACGCCTTCAGTACCCTCATCATCAATTCCTTCAAAAAGCTTGTCCACTCGCAGACAGCACCTGCCTTTAACCATGATTTCTCTTGCCTCGTGACCAACTTCCTCGCGGTGATACTGCTGTTGCTATTCGCATCATCTGGAGGAGGAGGAAGCTTGACATTTCTGCGCCGTCAATCAGCATCTGCTGCATCAAATGCAACAAGTGCAGCAGCTGTGCCTCCGCCTCCCCCAGCGCCAGTCCCAACTTCTTTGGATAAATCTACATTGCATAAGATTGGATTATTCCTAGGTTTACAAACGGAATCTCCAACGTCATACCCAACTGCGGTGCCAACAACGGCAAAGCCAACAACAGCCACACCCACTGATACTCCAACGATGACACCCACCAATTCTCCAACTGAAGTTCCTACCAAAGTGCCGACCGCTGCTCCAACTGGTATTCCTACAGATGCACCAACATCATCACCACTTCCATTGCCCACAACAGCCAAACCGACTATTGATAAGGACAATGATGATGGGTCAATATTACGTCTTAATCCAAATGAAACAATAATTGATCCATTAAATAATACAATCATCGATCCGTTGGACCAACTTCTGTCCAAATATGACATCCCATTATCAGTGCTAGATTGTGATGGTGGAAAAGATGTAGTGTCATCGTATCATCCACCTCGACTATATCCAAATGGATCAGCTGTATTGTGTGTTGTAGTGTTAAACGAGAAGCCGTACATTGATGAATGGATTAACTATCACCTTGGGTTAGGCTTTAGTAAAATTGTTGTATACGACAACTCAGCATCATTTGATCTGAGGGAGTGGCGACGTCAAGAACAAATAACACCAATGGTTGAAGTGATCCATTTCCCTGGCCTGGCACCACAAGAACGTTCTTACTTGACGTGTGCTCAGTCGGCGTTGAATGGTGACTTTGGTGAAAACAAGAAATGGGCTGCCTTTTTTGATGTAGATGAGTTCCTAGTCTTGAAGAAACACGAACATGTAGATGAGTTATTGGAAGAGCACCTCCCAAAGGGGTCAGGAGCACTCTCCATCAATTGGGTTCGGTTTTCATTTAATGGCAAACTCCTATGTGATTGTCACCAAACGATTTGTTTACCATGACCCTAATGTGAACGAGCATGTCAAAAGCATAGTCCGACTAGAAGATATGCAAATGAACTCAAAACCCCATGCACATTATCCATATCTGAAGAACGGCAATCAGCACGATACCAATGGTACAGTCTTCTCCGGCCCGTTCAACAAAAATGGACCTTTGGATGTGGCTGCATTTCATCATTATAAAACAAAGTCATATGGTGAATTTGTAAAGAAAGGTCAGAGAGGTAGAACCGCAGATGGTATGTCAAAGATGGTAAATGGTACTGTTGCTGCTACTGCCGCTGCTGTTGATCGTATGAACTATTTTAATGTAGCAATCAAGCTCTTTGAAGATGCACTGGAGAAAAATAGCTCGGGTGAGCTTGGTCTGGCAGGACCAGTTGTCATATTTGATGATTCGGCATGGTCATTGCTGAAGAAAGTCTCTCCGTCTTTGATGAATTGAATTGAATTGAGCTATTTCTTGAGCAAAAGATTTTGTAGGGAAGAAGAGACCCTCTTAGGTGGAGTAGACGTGGTATGAGTTAGGGATATGAACTTGTGTGATGGTTCTATATTTATCCATGCTACTCTCTCAAAGATAGTCTTACCTGCACTCGTGTAATGTAGTGATGTTTTGATATTTGCAAATCCATATAGCTGCACCCTACTGTCTTCTTGCTACAACTAACAGATTATCAATATGCTCCTCTGTGTTGCACATTTTCCTTATCCTCATCACTGCCATTCGTCGCATTGGTCGTTCTTCCTTTTTCCAACTTCCATTTGGATTTGTCTCTTGCTAACAATCCATTATCATCATCATTTGCATCCTCCATTGCTAGTGCCTCAACTGCCCCTAATGCCAACTTCAAATCATGTACTTCGTATACACTAACTTTCTTTTCATTGATTAAATATCTCATAATGCCTACATGCTTTGTCGTCATGGCAATGTCAAGGAGTGATCGTCCTTTGGATGTTTTGAGTGTTGGTAGAAAGGAATATTCTTTCTCCTTTGCAGTATTAGTCAATGGTGCAAGGCTTTTGAACTTTTCTGCTACATTATGTACTGCAACAACGACGCCACCACCACTACTGCCACTATCGTTCTTTTCAGCAGATGACATTATGTCATAAATCGGACAGTAATGAACATCCACAAGCCACCGTAGCAGCTCTTCTGATCCACCCTCCACTGCACAGTGGATTGGAAGCATAGTCTCACCTGACGACGACGACGGAGACGACGAGGCATACGGGAAACGCAAATTAATATTCCCCGTGAGGTACAATTCCATGGCTGTGCCATACTGTCCCTGCAGTAATGCATTCTTAAATTGTACAGCCAACGAGTTACAACTAGCACAGACAGTCACGGTTCGTTCATTTTTTATATTGTACGTGGGCGGTATCATTTTTTTGGTCCATGTCGTACCACAATTGTAGGTATTACAAATGACGATACCACAATTACGACAATGACGTGGTCGGGTGAAGAAAGTAAATGGTCGTGAACAGAGTGTACAAGTGTTACACTTGTCAAATGGTTTCATAATGGGTGGAGACAAAGCGTAGGCGGTGGCACGTGCTTCTTTTTCATTCCGATAATTATACTCTTGGCTAGTCGTAGTCGAAACATTGTTGGTATTATTGGTGGCATGGATGTTGTTACTGTTGGCAGTATAACTTTCAGGGAGGCTAAGTCCAAGTAAATCTCCCACGGCCAATTTTAGTGATATCTTATTCATCCCCACTGCTGTCGTCTTCTTCTTCTTTGTGGAAGTATTTATTGTAACTGTCCACAAGTCTGTGATGGTATTATGAACGATGGTCGGTGGGATGAGCGTTCGGGAGTATATCTTACTTGAACCAACCAAGACGATATTTTGTTGATTGATACAACTACTGCTGATGCTATTATTTCCACCGCTATTACTGCTGCTATTGGGTCTTGATTTCCGATGCTGCTCGTTACGATCTACGTCAATGGATACTACTGCTCGTCCATCTGGTGTGTTCCTGTTCCTAATTACACCAATATCATCTGTTTTCTTCTTTTCGGGATTTACTATTGGACTCCTGGATCTAACTCTCGTATGACTTTCTCTTCGTTTTTCAGCTGAGTATGCTGTCATTGCCTCTTCGACACGTGGTAATGGAATTCTGGGTGGGGTGCTACCGCCGCCTCCTTTACCAGAGTAATCCAACTGTGAACCCAGCCATGACATACGAGGAGGCGTCATGCTTGCTCCTACGATCACGTTGGCATTATTCCTACTACTATTACTATCACTGCTAACGAGGACTTTGGATGTCATTTTTCTCTGACGCCGATCCGCCACAACCCCGCCAGTTCCCTTTGGTTTTGCCGAGAATACACGTGCGTCAGATTCGTACACCATTGGATTATTATTATCATCACTATCTCTCGTTATATCCTCCTCTGTCATATTCTCCAGTGATTGTGCAATATGAGGTGCAAACGGCGCAGGCCGAGACCAATCCTTCTTCGTTTTCTGTAGACGGACATAATCTCCTCCTTGATACGGTTTACGTGTCGTCGTCGTCGTTGTTGGAGGTGGAGGCGGTGGAGGTGCTAGCAGTTGTAGCGATCGTAGACTGCGTGTGGAGCCGGCCACGGAGAACGACGCGTCATCGGCATTGCTAACGACCATTGAGAGAAAAAATGAGATGGAGTCTGGACACGGTGGGAAATGAGGTGGAAGGAAGTTGTTAATACCATTCTAAACGTACGTAAAAAATGTGGAGGTGTTGAGAATTGAGCGGGATCAGTTCTTCTCTGTTTTGTCTTGATAGTACTTTTCTATCTAACGGCACCAAAACGCTCCTACCGCAGCAACCCATGCTCATATGGGGACACCACCACCTGACTATAATCAAGAATGGGCAACGCATATCGTGCACTGTCATAGCTTCGCCAGTCGGTCGGCAGTGCTACCATAGCAATACGTCATCAATGATAAATGAATTACGAGCTTTATTTTACGGTCAGAAGTGAAGAAGGCGTGCATGAAAGGTTTTGAATTGGGAGATTCTCCAAAAAGTTTGGTGCACTATCTAGTCTTATAGCATACTTATCGTCCTACTATCACTACTTGCAGTTAAGCATTGCCGTTCATTATTGCTATGCGTTCCACCTCCAAGTTCCCCCATCGTGACATCCCACCTCTCGCCGATGAGAGAACATTTGCATTCCTATGATCATAAATAGACGTCTCGGACTCTGCTACTGAAACAGCGGTAGCTGAAGCAGTACTAATGACATTCATGGTTGTTTTTGCTACGCGTTCCACCTCGAACCTTCCCCATCGTGACTTACCAGCATTTGCTGAAGAAATGACTTGTACATTCCTTTGATTGTATGCTGCAGTTGAGGTGGTGATGCTCTCTGCTGGTGTACGAGACGTGACTGCCACAGTAATAGAAGGAGAGACACTGCCTACTCCTAACAATTTCGCACCAAGATTCAATCGATAGTCTAAACTAACACCTTTACGTCCCTCGACTGCTGGTAGTGCAGCAGCCATGGGAGACGTGGCGCCGTTGATTGTTGCTGTTGATGTTGTAGGTGAAACAGAAGTACTAATCACAGCAATATCATTATTCTTCGTGGCTAGGAGTGCTAGTAAGCGTTCGGCTTCCATTTTCCCCCATCGTGACATACCCACGTTTGCTGATGCAATAACATTTGCATTCCGTTGATCATATGTCGTCACCGTCGTTGATGTTCCTACTGTTCTTGCACTGGTCCGTAGAGATGATTCAACAAAATTACCAGTTAAATTACTAGTGGTGACGACGGCCGGGAGTTGAGACGACGATGATGAAGTAGTGCTCTTTGTCTTTCTTGTGCGTTCCACTTCCATATCCCCCCAGCGTGATTTACCCACCGTGGCAGCAGAAATAACATAGGCATTGGCTGTTGTTGTCGGTAGCATCCTGCTAGTGGTAGTAGTCGATGATAGCAGTTGGTCCAACTTCTCTTGAAACTTCTTCTCCGCCTTGAGTTCAGCCTCCTTCACGGCTTGTGTGTGAAAAGGTTGAACAATAGTATAGATGGTTGTAATTAAAAAAACACAGGAAAGAAAATAAAATGTATCACACGTCGGCTGTTTGGTACTGGACATACCTAATAATTTTTGATTCTGTGCATTCACAATATACTTGGCCATCCAATTTTGATATGTTGTCAACTTATATTCCATTTCTACTATTTCTGATGATGATGATGAATCATTCGCGACGACGAGTGTTGTTGGAGGTGCAATGGATGCGGTAGAGGACGATGAGGACAACGACGAAGTACTACTGCTGCTGCTCATGAGCTTATTAATTTCTAATTTCAATGCAGTTATTTCAGAATTCTTCCTTTCTTCGACTGCTTGGATAGCACGTAATTTCTCTCTATGACTTTTGGCCATATAATCCGACATTATGGTGGCTGAATCATCCTCGTTCGTCGATCCGAAATGACTCGTGCAGCGTCTCGTATGGATAATGCCGCTGCTGGTGGAGGTAATAGTAAAGGCAACACCAAAAGACGACGCCATGGCGGTCATCATGACCATTACGTAGGCGGCGGGTAAGCGGCGGCGGCTGTCCATGGTGGGCAGATGGTATGACTGCTAGCTGACAAGTACTCTTATCTAAACCGTACGTAAACATACATAGCTTGTCATACGCTTCCTCAAGTAATGGTTATAATCTCAACAAGTCTGATACCTACACTACAGCTGATTAGTACTGGCCTCATTATTCATATACTATCAGCACACATACGCTTCCACAAGTAATGGTTATAATCTCAACAATTCTGATACCTACACTACAGCTGATTAGTACTGGCCTCATTATTCATATACTATCAGCACACTCTATTTACCATATATAATGTCTTCGTTAGCAAAGAACATAGCCTTATACTTTTTCCGTTGCCTTTCCTTCTTATGTTTGTGGCAACGCATTGCTTCATTCATCTTCCTCACAATGCCAGCATCTACTGTCAAATTTGCATCCTTGGTACTGGCAACGCATTTCTGAAATGTCTTCACAGCATCACCGTAATCGCACCTGGCAAGTAGTGCTGAACCAAGTCGAAAATATGCCTTGGCTTGTAATGCCTTTGCCTCATAGAATGTGTTGTGAGGCTCATCGCTACGGATGCTTTCAAGCTTTTCTCCTGTTAAAACAGTCCCCATTTGGGTGGCGAATGCTTTCAATTCTTTCAATGAGAGACTGGCCTGTACTGCTGCACATTTGGCGTCATTTATCTCATTCGAAAGGCATACAAGAGCTAGATTCAATCGCACCGCAATTAGCAGTTTCAATATCTCATCCCACTTACACTCACAAGTTTGATAATCATGAAGGAAATTCACATTCCCGAATGGGAACTTGATGTAAGCAACAGAACAGTAGTTAATGGCCTTGTCATACCGCCGTGCAGCAAGAAATGGTAATGACGCTTTCAGTGCTTGATTCCCGGCTTCTTTAAGTAATGTGATTGTTTGAAGCAGTATATTCCTTGCTTCATTGGGATCATAATCAGATCTCTTAGTTACGGGATCATTCTCGTCACCATCAACTTCATCAATTGCACTTTCATTATCATTCTCGTCATCTAACAACCCAGATCCAGATACTTGACGACTGATAGGAGGGACAGAATAATCTGCAGATGACTTTAGATGATAGTGTTTGTGCTTTAAATTGACTTGCATCCCTCCTGTATACGGACGATTTGCCATATGCTTGTCGAAAGGCAACCAGTCGGACGGGTTATCAGGGATAAGGTCTGCTAAACAACCATATGATACCGCAGTATCTTTGACAAAGCATATGCCTTCATCCTTTTTAGATATACAACTCTTCAGTAAGTGCTCTTTGTGCTTAAAAACCCATGGCGTGTGCATATTGTAAGACAGGCCGAGCCTATCCGCTTGATGTCGCAATTTAATCAAATTCACTCTTGTTTTCATTGCGGCAATACCACTCTTTACAGGTTCATTACTCCCACTGATTGACTTGACACATGTGTAGTAGCACTTTGACACAACTTGACACAAATTTATCATATCATTGCCGATAAACGACGAGTCATGAGACATCATACGTTGTGATCCTACAAACATACTGAGGAAGTGATCCTCATCATCTTTATCATCGTCGCCCATCTCATCGGGGAAAAAACATAAATCTTCATCCTTAAGAAAATCTTCTCCTCTCCCCTCTTTTATACGTTCCCATTGATCAACAACAATACTCTTCTGATATCTGACCTCATTCGAATTGTATTGAAAACGTCCAAGGTCAGAGTCATCAACATTTGTGTCCACTGGGGTAATTGCTCGCCACAATTTCGCAGTCGAATCAATGCCATAGGTAATAAACACAGGCAATGTCGGATGAGGCACTATGCCATTGCAAGTTGAGGTGTCAGCTTTGATTAAGCTCGCAACAGATCCAGATTGCTACGGAATCCAGGTAGTGTCCATCGTCGTTAGTTTCGAAGATAAAAAATCTGTAACCCCAAAGTGGAATAAGCACGTACCTTGTGATAAATGTAAGCATGTCCTGAGTCAGAACCGGTGCAGATATCTAGTAAAAATGTATGGCGTTACAATGATGAGAGGCTGAGTCAAAAAATATACACAAAGAGATCACGGACTTACATTCATCATTCGGGCCAGCATATTTTGCTGCCTTTAAAAACGTCAAGCGATTGAGATGCACTCCATATGTAGCTAGTTCGGAGACTACCTTGTTGGTATCTGTTGCAGTACTTGCTGTTGATTTGTCAAAATCTAAATTTGTTGGATCATCATTACAACCGAAAATTGGAAATGTGTATATATGATCACTCTCGTATGAAACAAGTAGCTCACGTTTATTCTTCGATACATCAATGCCACTGACAGAAACCTCCTTCGACACTGATTTATTTGCCAATGCTCGTGGTTGATATATTTGTACAATACGAGCTGTGGAGGAGGAATCTGACCCCGTCATTCGTAAATCATACAGTCCTACCGTACAATCCTTCGTCCCACCAGCAAATACGTAGGCCGATTCAAGTTCCACTACATTTCCTACTCTATTATTATCATCATCCAACATGCTCCACCCGATACGCCACGGATAGCAAGCCTTACATGTCTTACTAAGTTCAGGGATAATGCTATGCATATTCTGACTTCGGGGTGGTAACCGTATATCAAAGTGAAGCAATCCCCGTTCGCTACAAACTAATCCAACATAGGAACTTAAAAAATGATGAGAGAAGCACATGGAGGATGATCGACCACGATAAAAAAGTCGTGATTCATCATCATCCTGTGGACTAACAATGATAGACGATGATTCAATCCCCATATTAGATGTCACATGGGTTGTGGTGGGTGACATTCCTTGAACCACAACATCGTGCAACCGCAGGAAACCATCCGCACCACAAGAGACAATCTTTCCTGGACTATTTGGTACTGGTGTGGCATGGAAGATATTGGCCAAATGACCAGTATTCAACGTTAATAAAGGTTGCACAGTCCCCGGGAGACAATATCGTCGATTATTGATGGTAGATGATGATAATTCACATTTAACTCTTCGTACTCCTCTCCAAGTATCAACTAATTCATCATCTGCATACATTGGCATCTTTGGACTAGAAAAAGGTGTATATGTTGCACTCCCTCCAGGTAATGGTGATGTACTCCCCATGGACTGTGATACATCCCAAAACTTCACAAGTGTATCATCACCAGATGTTAGTAGCTGTGTTGGATACTCCGTAGAGCTCACTGGCATGACTGTATCATTGTTATTGATGGAAGAATGTGACGAGGCAGTGGATATTCGCCATCCGCAGTCAAGCCAAGATGCAGTATTGATACATCCACCGTGTTTCATGGATGATGTAACCATGACCTTGTCATTCATCTCATCGTTTGACTGTTGTTGCGGTTGCTGCTGTTGTCGTCCAGACGCTCTACTTCGATCGTGTTGTTGACGTTGCCATCGTCGTGCTTGTGTCCTAAACTCATCATAATCGTCCGAATCATCATCATTATCGCTACTGCTACCACTATCTCTTGAACTGCTATGTATGCTAGTGTTATCATGCTGATAAGAGTGATCATTGCAATCATTATCATCTCCATGAAACGAATCGCTTGACTGTTGATGTTCACAACCTTCAACAGCAGTAGGAGATTGTGTAATGCTTGTTGGTAGTGCAATAGTATGAGTACGACTCAATTCCCAATTCGATCGATGTCTATTGTTGTTTGTTGAAGTAATAGTGTTGTCGTCGTCATCATCAATTTCTGCGTCACAATAACTTGAATCCATCTGTAGTGAAGCATTATCGTCACCGTCACTGTGATGCACAAATCGTCCATCATCCTCATTCTCTTCTTCTTCTTCTTCTCCTGAAAACGAGTACAATGATGATGACGATGGCGATTCTCGTCCATTATTCATTCTTTTATCAGCAACATCGACATTCCAAGCAGGTGTGCCTGGTCCAACAATTAGTATCATATTCTGTAACCGTCGTACGTTCCACGCCCCTCCTTTGGCAAGGTTGGCATTCGTTACAATTGTTGAATGTACAGTAGCACAAGAAACCACCGAGCTACCGTTGCGGAGACTACCACGACGAACCCAACGATTATTTGACGATGATGAGGATCCCACGAGAGATCGTGCGGATAGGAGAGATAGTATCCCACGATGTTCATGATGTTGTTGTGGTTGATGGTTGGAGGTAGTCGCAGCGCATTGATCCATTGTATAAGAAGATTATTGCAACTATCGATAAGCGCTCAGGCAGCTACGTTGTGACAGCGATGATGATGGGAATGATACCGATTGGCGTGGAGCTGCGGAAGGACAATACGGCGGCGAACATTGATTGTGCGCAAGAAATTGAGCGGGAAAGTCTACGATCCTACATCATCTACGATCCTACATCATATCCTAGAGGCAACATGGACGCTGTGGAATCCTTCATGGTCGTTCCTCCTACCGCAGCAGCAGAGCAGCAGGCAGCAGCCCATATTCATGAAGGGACACCTCCGCCTGGTTGACGCGTACCGTCCACGTTCATGACTTCCCGAGTCGGTCGGCGGTGCGAGGTGTCCGTATCGACTCGCCAGAATTTGAGGGTTTCGACAATCAATGGTGTGTGAGGATATTTCCAGGTGGAAACGGATAAGCAGAAGAAGGAATGGTGTCCCTCCGCCTCGTTAATAACTCAAACAAGGCCATTGAAATTGATTATGGTTTTAGTGTCAATGATGGCGAAGGAAAACAAGTGGCATACAAACGATCAACCACTCCACAACATTTTGGTCCTTTGGGCGGCAATGGATCTTCCTGGGGGTTCAAAAATTTTGCGTCTCGCTCCGACCTGTTGAGTTCTCTCATTGATGGCACATTAGTAATCGAGGTCCGCATGAAACTCTCCGTGCCGGCTGCATCTTCACCACTGCCCTTCATCCCTGAAAATCCTTTTGGTAAACAAATGCAACGCCCTTTCTTGAACGATAAATCTGCCGACATTATTTTCGAGGTGGGAGGAGAGGAGAAGTCGAAGGATATGACGGTGGCCAAGACAGCACCAGTTACTTTCCCAGCTCACCGTATCATTGTCGAGAATTGCTCAAGCATATTTGCAGAACTGTGTGAATCCAACGGTGACAACAAGACAACTCCAATTTCTATCTCGGGTGTATCACCAAATGTTTTCCGTCACCTACTCTTCTACGTGTATGGTGGTAAAGTGACAGATAATGATATGAAGTCTCATGCTAAGGAGATCATTGATGCAGCTGATAAGTATGGCGTTACTAGTCTGAAATTGGAGGCAGAAGTTTGTGTTGTCAATGCAACAAGTTTTGGAGTAGAAAATTTGAAGGATATACTTCTTTATGCAGATTCGAAGAACTGTGCCTTACTGAAAGAGGCAGCGATGGATTACATGGCTGAAAATAAAGATAAAGTGCGTGGGAAAATATCATTTCATGATGCTCCTGGGTCTTTATTGAATGACTTTATTGCAGCAATATCACGGGGGGAGAGGACGGGCAGTCAGGGAATTGATGATAATAATGTTGATAATCAATACAATACACTGCGTATTATTGAATTACGCAAGAAGGCTTGTGAGATTGGTCTTAATGTTGATGGGTCTAGTGAAATGCTCATTGCAGCTCTCAAAAAGGTGCATGAACTGGAATCAAAAGGCGACTTAGAAGAATCAGACGAGGAACCTGTAGAGGAATAGGAAGCTGCTAAGTCTGTTAGAAATAAAGGGCCAGTATTACACTGTGGGTTGGCTGCATGCGGGTTTAATATGCTGCGGATGAAAGAAAACTAACATTGCTGTCACAAATAGAATTACTTTACTACAAAGATGTCCCTCTGCAGTGTCCAACACTAAAAAGGTAGAACATAAAGTTAAGCAACCTAAAGTAAATCACTACCTTGTTCCAACGCTCGTGCTACAGCATCATTCATTCCACGTTTAATGCGTTTCTTCGTTATCGCCGCAATGTCGCGCTTTGTGACATCGAGAGATTGCTTTGAGTCTGGAACAAGTCGCTTCTTTGAAGTCGCAACACTATAAGACGATGATTGTTGTGAGATTCAAGGGATTGTACGATATGACAAATACAAAAGAGGCTCGCGAGAGATTAAACAACTTACGTTTGCTTGAGGTGACCTGGTGAGCTCTTCTGATTATTGTTCGGTGATAATTTACGAGGACTCGCACTTCCAAATCCAAGAGGCTTGACCTTTTTCCCAGGTGTCACCGACGAAGAACTATTCTCCTTTTCATCGCTCACTCCTCGTTTTGATTGCGTAACACTCTTCGCTGAGGATTGACTTGTCTCGTCCGACACACGTGTATCGAGTTCACCCCAAAGATTCTTCTTGATGCATTCCGTTGTATCAAGTTTCTCATCACCAGTTGCTTTCAACTCTGCATCCATCGCCACGTCACATTCAAAATTCACCTTCTTATTGCCCTCCTCTGTGGGGTTGACTGGTGGCACATTCGTACTTAAAACATGATTCCTCACACGCTGCATCAGATCAGCCTTCTTCCCAGCGACGGGCACACCTAGCTTCTTACAAGCCTTCTTCAACGTTCCTACATTCATGCTATCAATATCATCGACGAAGTCGGCTCCAATGGGTGATCCAGGTGACTCGGGTACTGCGGCTGCCTTCTTCGTGGCGAATCGTGGTGATCGCCGTTTTTGCTTCTTCGATTTTGCAGGAGTTGGTTCGTATTCGCTATCCTCGCCATCGCCCTCCTCTAGGAAGGATACCTCGCTCTCAAATGCTTCAGAGTCGTAGCCACGTTCAGCAGATTTCCTCTTCTTCGTCTTAGCCTTCATTGGCACAATTTTCATTCCCTTGGTGAGATTATCAATCATTGTTTCATGATCACAGTGAGAATCTTTCAATTCAATCAAGTTCGATTTCAGAGCCTCAGTCTCAGAAAACCAGGTGTCGTGGTAGGCACCGAGAATGCCCTTTAACTGTTCTTTCAATTCGTCCCCGACTCCTGCACTGTTTATACTCATTTCGATGTGTGAGTTGACAGCATCTTGCGTCGATTGAAGCAAATTGAGAGTTGCCGCAGCATGTTCCATCATCATTGTCGTCGTCTCCTTCTCACGAATCTGCTGCTCCTTTGCTAGTGCCGACACAATCGATGTTGAGGGGACAGCCTCTTGATTAGAGAGTGCAGTCGCCAGTTGTTGCTTCACTGACAGACACTTATCGAAGATGTACGACAGAACAAATTTTGCATCGTGCTTTGATAGGCCCTTGAACTTGTCCGTATCCAAGAACCGAAAATGAGTCTCTCCAGCAGTAGGGAAAGCTTTCTTAACCGTCATTTCTAATTCTTGCAAATTGACCCTTAATGCTCGGATTGTGCCATCCATCTCTTCCAATTCTTCAACACAGACAACATCGTCACTGCTTGCCATCAATTTACTACGGTCTGACACAGCACTTTCAAGCCGACCTCGTTGATCTTCGACGTCAGACTTGATAGAAGAGTATTCAAATTCATTATCGACCCAATCCGACAGCTCGACCTTTCTGACCTCACTGATGTCTGCATTGCCACTCAAGGATGATGCCAAGCGCATATTTTCCGCAGACCGCAGCTTCCGTTCTTGGTCCAATCTTGCCTTCTCCTTCGCAGATGCTTGATCGAGCTTGCGCTTAAGCACGGCCGCCTGTTTCTCGGCCACACTCTTCATCTTCGTCAACTCAACCTTCAAACGTTGACTGTCCTTCAAAAATTTGGCAGCCTTTTGCTGTGCCGCCTTCTTCTCGGCCCTCATTTCAACAGATGCCTCCTTGAGCTTACGCTGAAGGTCCGCACGACGTCGCTTATCCTCTGTGATTTCATCAAGTAAACGTGCACACTTCTTTTCAGCTTCGTCTTTCATCTTCATACTTCTCTCATGTTCTTTCGTCTTTAGTTTGAGCTCTTCAATCCTCGTTTCAAGCTTGCCAATCTGTTCACGTAGTCGTTTGGTCATGGGTGGGTCTGATCCCTTGCGGCGGTTGTTCGTGGCTTTGGTGTCCATCTCGTCGGACGACAATTTCGACAACAGATCATTTCGTTCGACAGTCAAGACATCAACTTCCGTCAATAGTTGCTTCAGTAAATTCTCGTAGTGTGGATGGATTGAATCCATACAGGCACGCTCCTTATTCATTTGCAAGACCATCGCCTCCTTCTGTTGGATGGTTGCACTGACCGCCGATAGCTCCGTCGTCAATTCCAAGTTCTGCGACGAATCAGCATTGTCTTCTTCCGGTGCTATACCGTCGTCGCCATCAACAACGATGTCCACAATACTGTTAAGGTCGCCTCTTGAGGTAATTATTGCCCCAGCAGTGGCTCTAGCAACGGCTGCCTCCATCCGAGCCTCTAATAATTCAGCCTTGCGCTCAGCCAGGTCATTACGAAGATGGTTGATGAGGTTGTCAGTCGACGAAGCCATTTGATCCACACTCGAAATGTCAATTTCATGCAATTGTGCAAGTTGCGTGATTGCTTCAGCCTTGGTCTGCCATCTGTCGGCCCGTAACGATGCTTCCAATATTTCCTCAGCATGACTTTGAGCTTGGGCTTTTAGCAATTCATTTTCAGCATGGAGAGAGGAGCATTGTGCTTGTAGTTGTAGTGACGATTCCATATCACCAACGGCAATCAATCCTCCCATAGAAAAACCGGATCGACTATTTATCACATCCATTCCTCTCATACTCTTCGACATCATCATCCTTGATTCTACCCGTGCCAAGTCCAACTTCAGTTGCTGATTCTCTTTCCGTAGTGCCGCTGCCTCACCGGCCGAAGACCTGTCCGACACAGCATTAACTTTGGCCGAATTTTTTATGTTGCGTGTGCGTTCTGCATACCGCAATGTGTTGATACTTTCCTCAATGTTGGATTCAGCAGGTGAAATACACGCGATCATCACAGTCCTCGAATTACCACCAAGAGAATCTTGAAGTAGCCTAGTCAACTTGCTATCCCTGTATGGAATATGCGACTGCTGACCACCACCGAGAGCTTGATTGCGTTGACCGAGCTCTGACAATGCCGAGACAACCTGCCCGAGCACGAAGAGGCCCTTGTTGATGTTGATCCCCTCCTTCATCCGAGCACCCTCCGCTCCCGTGCGTTTGATTCGTTCAGACCCGGCCAAGTCAACTAGTGTTAGCTTCGCCTTCAACGCCACTTGATTGTTACTTGCCAATGACGTAGTGGATCGTGGACTGGTTTCTCCATCGTTGTCATTTTCTCCCTCGACAGTCTCATCAACTATGTCGTTGGGAGCAATAGTTACATTCAACGTGCATATAGCATGACTACGTGAACTGACTGAATTCATATGAGTTGAGCCCGTGGCACGTTTCGTCGCAGCCTTTTCCATCAGTGCAAGAACGTCCACATCACACGATACGGGAAAATGTTTGAGATTTGGGATGATCACACCATCAATTTTCGAATCACGGACTTGTAACGTGGCATTGGCCGATGCCGGGTCATCATTAAGCAAATCAATTGCCTGTTCGTTGTATATTTCAAGGTAGGACATGGTCACCTTGACTCGTTCGGCTCCGTTGGGCAATGACTCCTTCATTTGGAATAGGTCGTGAACAGCGCGAGCAATCACACCACTGCTTTCAGGAATATCAGTCGACCCTCCTTTAGTGGCACCAGCACCACCACTTCCATCAGTTCCCATCGTAAATGTCTTTCCACTCCCAGTCTGTCCATACGCCAAAATCGTTGCATTGTAACCCCGAAAGATACTTGTAGATATCATATCTCCGCACGTTGAATCGTAAACCTGCGCTTGTGTCGAAGCTGGGCCGAAGACGGCATCGAATTCAAATTTACGCTTATCGCCACTTGGCATGTCAGTATCAGAGGCGGAATCGCCAACAACTCGTATGGTTGTTCGCTCAACATCGGCAATGATAGAGTCAGAATTACGTTCCGCGAGCTCCTTCGTCGATGGGGGCCGGACACGTGCGACGACACGGACATTCTGCGCTTCACCAAAGCCGCCTCCACTGATATTATTACTACTATTGGAGGAGGAGCCATGAGAACCAACAACCGGTGCCGTGGTCGCCCTCGCGACAGCAGACGGACGTTGATCTCGTCCTCGCGTACTAGCAGCAATGTGCGAACCAAACGTAGAAAAGAAGAGATTGTCATCGAGATTATTCGATTTACGACTGCCTCCGACGCCGCCGGCAGCCACAACCGGTGCAGTGATGGGACGTGAACAATCTGACATATTCATTGGAACGCTGCCGTCTACTGACGACGACGAAGACGACGCTTCGTTCATCGTGGCGCTTTTTGCGATCAAAAAACAACGGATAACTTTTACTCTATTTAAGTACTTTGATTCCGCATTCTCAAAGCTTTCAAGTAGCAAGGACGATGAACCCAAGTGTTACTTCATCATCCAACAATAATCACGTCGGGACACCCCTTCCTGGTTATCACCAAGAGTGGTTGACGCGTACCGTCCACGTTCATGACTTCCCGAGTCGGTCGGCGGAGGGAGGTGAATTCGTCTGGTCGCCCGAATTTGAGGGCTTCGGGAATCAATGGCGTCTGGATATAAATCCAGGTGGATGCGCAAACGCAGCAGAAGGAATGGTGTCCCTTTTCCTATATAATATGTCAAACAAGGCCATTGAAATTGATTTTGGTTTTAGTGTCAATGATCGCAATGGAAACCTAGTGGCGTACATACGAACATCCACTCCAGAAAATTTTGATCCTGTGGGCACAGCAACGAACGCCCGGGGGTACACAGATTATGAGAAGCGATCAAAACTATTTAATTCTCTTGTTGACGGTGCATTAGTAATCGAGGTCCACATGAAATTGACCAACCGGCTGATTCTGTTCCACCACCCTTCATCCCTGAAAATCCTTTTGGCAAACAAATGCAACGCCTTTTCTTGAACGATAAATCTTCTGACATTATGTTCGAGGTAAGAGGAGAAGAGCAGCCAAAGAACAATGCGATGAAAAATGCCAAGACAGCACCAGTTACCTTCCCAGCTCACCGTCTCATTGTAGAGAATTGCTCAAGCATTTTTGAAGAACTGTGTGAATCCAACAGTGAAGACAGGACAAATCCAATCCAAATCACAGGTGTATCACCTGATGTATTCCGTCTCCTACTCTTCTACATGTATGGTGGCAAAGTATCAGATGATGATATGAAGTCTCATGCTAAGGAAATCATTGATGCAGCTGATAGGTATGGCGTTTCTAGTCTGAAGCTTGAGGCAGAAGCTAATCTTGTTATCACCACGACATTCGGCGTAGAAAATGTAAAGGATCTACTCATCTACGCCGATTCAAAGAATTGTGTCTTGCTTAAAGAGGCGGCGATGGATTTCATGTTGGAATATATTGATCATATTATGAGAAGTATTCGATTTGATGATGCCCCTGGTGCGTTGGTTAATGATGTATTGGCAGCCATTGCACGGGCCAAGATGAGAAAGGATGGTAGAGGAGCTACTGATACTGACGAAAACAGTGCGAGTCATTTTCATTCCATGCGAATTAGTGAGTTGCGACAAAAGGTACACGAAAAAGGTTTAGACGTAGACGGGTCTAGGGAAATGCTCATTGCTTCCCTTGAGAATGTCTTGAAAGCAAGCACAGAGTTGAACTTATTAGAAAACCATGAAATCATTTCCGTTTTAAACGTATTAATCTATCTGCTGCTATTAGTGATTCCCTTGCAAATCGATACTTATTAGCCGTCCCTCTAATGATGTTGTGGCGGAACCAACCACAGTATCGTGGGAGATACCCAACGATCGTTGCAAACGTTCAACTTGCTGACGAAGCTTCTTATTCTCATTTCGTAAAGAACGATTCTCCACCTTTAGAAGTTCCGCCTCACGACCAAGTCCAGGTAAACGTCCTCGATAATTAACAGAAGACAGAGAATCGACGTCGTCATTTGGCAAGGTTTTGGAATCTAAGCCCAATACCGTTTTTAGTCGTTGGTCGAGTTTCGCGAGACCTGCATCGATCGAGCGTTCAATACGTAGCATCTCAGATAGAACCCGAAGGAAGGGCCACGCTGCGACTTGTCCATTTTGTAGATAATTATCCATATCAACAACGGTAGGGTTGGAGAGTATTTTCAATCCAATCATTTGCAATGTTGTAAATCGAGGCACTAATGTCAACTTCCCGAAGTATTTCTGAGTGACCAACTGTCAGGGAAACAAGAGTACAAAAGAGATTGGGTAAATTTTGCTGGAGCAACACAAATCAACAGATGACACATCGGGCTCACCTTGGTCAAATCTTGTCCGAATATCTTCGGAAACAGTCCAAGTTGACTCAATTTAATGACTCTATTTTGTACATCCCACATACACATTTCAAATAGCTTCCAGTAGAGCGTTGTCTTTAAAGAGAAAGCAATACATGGAGTTCAACAAAAATAAGGATACAATATAAATGACAGCATGGACGAAACAACTTACAACATTGGGATGGTGTGACTTGTTGAGAAACGGTACTGATGAAGGAAATACAGTGAGAAATGTTTGCCAAGAGCATACTAGACACAAAAATCATTTTCTTACCAACGTGGAAGTTAGTCTGGCAGACCACAAAGTTGCTAATGTTAAACAAGGTCGATATCCGTTTGAATGGCAAGTCCGCCTGGACGCTACCATCAATCCATTCTACTCCATCAACCTCAAATGGTACCTGCTCTCCATTGCTATTCTTCATCATTAATTTCGTTGGTTTCATAGCACCAGGTAATGAACAGCTTGCTGAGACTGCTGATGATAATGTAACATGTGGTGTACTAATATGATTCAACAATAGACGTTGGACGCCGGATCCTGCATATGCACGCGATGCCGATACTGTAATGCAAACACTTTTCCCTGTCATCTCATACGCTTCCTCGAAGGTGATATTGGAATAATAGAATTCACAACAACGAAAGAATTCCTTCGAGTCCATTAGTACACCCGACTTCATCCATGTTTCGCCCATTTTGTAGATGGAGGGGAACCAACTCACGCCCTGTCGTTTCATTTCTCCATTTAGCATGTAGTCAGTCGAGACTGTATTGACACATATATCACGTAGAAGTTCCGTGGGTGTTTTAATTGCACACATGGCAGCAACGATGCTATTAATGTATACGATCGTGCCGTATAGCATTCACAATAACGTGTAAGACGATGCAAGAATGAATGTTGTAACGAGCAATCAAAAGTAATCATTATCTCTTACCTGCCACCCGATGTTCCCGATATGACATGTATATGTTCATACAAACTACTTTCAACTAATGCCTTAATCGTTCCAAGGTGGTACATAGCCTGTGCTCCACCACCCGAAAGCATCAGTGCGGTATGGCCCATATTCTGCTTCATTCGTTTAAAGAGTACATATCGTCGTGATAATTCATCGTGTTGCTTTTGCATAATATTATCCGTAGATTGACGAGACTTAGTGGTGGAGGATGAGGAGGCAGTATCTCCAAGGTAGACTGGTCCACTTGCGACCCATTCAATACATCGTTCAACCTCATTCCCGTACATATCTATCGTATCGCGCGTCTTCCGAGATAGTGCATGCTGTCCACGTTCTGCGATCAATCTTGCATCTTCCATTAGAAAGTCATCGACGGATAAATGATTCCGTTTCACTATGCCAGAGAGGAGAGTCTTAATTGAAGAGCAGTAATCCTCGTTATTGTTGTTGCTACTGCTGTTGCTGCCGTGAGTAGTATTCTGACTGCAGCCAGCATTGTGTAATGACATGGCCTGCAATCTAGCGTCCTTTAATCTAGTCAATGTTGTCACAAGCATACTCCCCGTCATAACACCAAGATCATTTTGTACAGCACGTTGCCAATTCGCTGGAATTTCTTCATTTCTACTATCAAAGTTATCATTGGAGTAATCATTGTCATCTTCATCGCCCTCCTCCTCATCGGAAGTGGAGGAGTCCAATGGTAGTAATGCACTAGATACCGCCCGTCTTAATAGTCGTGGATTTGATAAGGATGTGGAATGTGATGACGGAGGTTTTCTTCTTCGTGGTGGACTGCATGGCGATTCTTCTCGGGAGGATGACTCATTTAACTCTCGTGAGCTTTGAATTTTTCGCATCCTCCTTCTCGTAGAAGAATTGGTGGAATCGTCGGCGGTAGTATGACAATTATTACTACTCTTCCTATTTCGTAATCCAAATTGTGAAGATGACAATGTGTCAACTGTCCTTCGCTTTATCCTATCGTTGCTTTTGGTTTTGCTTGACATGACATCAACCTTATTTCGATCACTACTATTAACATCAACGATGCTACTCTTGCCCTCTGGCTCAAGCAATTCGATCATTGAAAATTCATCAAAGGTTGATGCACGATCAACCTCTGTCCTCCAATCCCTTCGTTTCCTCCGTCGTAATTCACGCTCTCCTCCACCACCCCCACCAGTAGTAGTGGACAATATATTTCGAATCCCAAGCGTATATGTATAATGTCTCACAAAGCTACGTATGATAGCAAATGTTTTCAACATTGTCAATGCGCCAACATCCCATACAATCATACCAAAATTCCATAATACATACAATAATTGTAATATAGAGAATGCCGCACCAATACATAACCAAAATAACCATGCCGAGGCAGAGACGGATGCCGCGATGAGTGTAAGTAATATTGGCCAAAAGAGGAAGAGTAATATTAGTATTGGGAGATATCGCAATAGGAACGGCTGTTCGTTGTTGGTATGAATATTCTCATGATCGTCATTGCTGTTGAGCATTGCTAATGTTCATGCGCTGTCGTCGCTACAACTACAACTAGCGGCTGGGAGTAGGCAATGCGTAGTTGTAACGGTAGGCGATAGAACAACCACCTACAAGTGAGAGTATGTGACTCCCAGCATAGGAGGACGACGTCCACGACGACCTACCAGAAGATGTGGAAGTCACAAGGAAGAAAGAGTGCCTAGTTTAGGGTACGTATGTACCTACATACTAACACCACCCCACAGTATTATTTTGCAACAATCTCACGTACAAACAGGACGATGAAGGGACAGAAGTACAAAGAACAAAAGCTAGCCAAATTGCTATCATTGTGCAGAGAATATAATCACTGACCCAAATATAATTCCCCAAGGTACAAAATAAAAAAGAAAATGAGAAATCTTCGTCAATAAAACAGTCTCCATGAAAGTAGAACAAGAAATTACCCGTTGTCATCACCCACTGATGTATTGGCGTAGTCATCAAGCTTGGCGATGGATTTGTAGTTGTTAAGCTTGGCGATGAATTTGTCGAATTGAGTATCCAATTGAGAATTCATTTCAGTTCACTCCACCTTCATAATATTTCGGATTTCAATCTCACACACCATGGACCATGGAACACAAGAACCATGGACCTGTCATTCATATGGGAGCAGCTCCTCCTGGATACCAGGGCTGGTTGACTCGCACGGTGCACTGTCATGACTTCTCGAGTCTATCGGCGGAGGGAGGTGAATTCGTCTGGTCGCCCGAATTTATGCTCTTCGGGAATCAATGGCGTCTGGATATATATCCAGGAGGATGCGCACGTTTCCATGCGTATCAGTGAACTACGTAAGACCGCTCATGAGATGGGTCTAAGTGTTGATGGGTCAAGGGAGATGCTTATTGCTGCCATCAAAGACAACTTGTAGGTAGTTATTGAAACGATGATAAGATTTTTGTTGTAAAATGGATTAGGATTGGTGTTTTATTGGGGTGTAGGCTTTACAACGGGACAGGGTTGTTGGATGCAACATTCTTTTCTGTAACATTCTCATCGAGAGTTTTTCTTTAAAATGGGTATTGTGTTTCAAAGCAGAGGTATTAACGACCATTTTATAATTGAATACTACAAAAGCACAACTAGCGATTATAATCTTTCGCTCAAGCTCCAAGCCAATATCATTGGTTATTAAAAGTCTTTTCTGTCACTGCTCCTAACAACGCTCTTATTCAGGTAGCTGTAATTATTATTGTGATAATACGCTCGATTGAAGTCATAGTGAATAGATATCTCTGGGTAGCCAAGTTCTTCATCGAACGTGCCGTAGTAGTTCAGATCATCTGGAGGACCACTGATAGGTGGCAGAATCGCAGTACTAGTAGCTGCTTGGGTAACGACTGATATAGCAGGTTGAGACGGCTGTGGCGTTGGAGCAGGGGATGCTGTGACTGACTGAATGTCTTGCTGCTTTTTATGCCATTGATAATTAGGCCTAAACTCGTCGCAATTTGAGCATTCAAGTTGCGTCGAAAAATTCCCAAAGTTGCATTTTGTACACTTCCATTGATCGCCACTCTCATCGCCCATTTTTCCGACAAATCCAACGCTCGCCTTGGCCTTGAGTTGCTTGTTTGGTTCATTCAAACTTTGCATCACCGCAACAGCGGCTGTGTGACTTGGAGCTGCTTTCCAAGTCAAACAACCTCCACACCTCCTCCGACTCGCAGGGTTGGATATGTGGCACTTGGCACACAACCAGGGTTCCTGGCTTTGCGCTGCAGCAGCTATGCGCTTCCCGTTTCTCCAGCCATTGCATTTACCGCATCGCGTTTTCTGTGCAGAAATGATCACACCACAGCATTCCCAGTCCTGTGTCCTGTCCACATCTTCATCACTGTCATAATCTCGTCCCATGGACCCCAGCTTCCACCCACCTTGTCGTTTGCCCCCTTTCCAATGGTGACATTGTCCGCAACGACTTTTCCCGCTGGGTACCATATTGCCACAGTCACACCTCCAAGGCTCGACAATGTCATCTTCTTCAATCGTATTTTCTTCTGCAACTTCATTCTTCGCCCTCTTTGTTCCTGGGGATGATGACGATTCGAGTCGATGCTTGCCATCCCTCCAACGATGACAGGTTCCACAACGCGCCATGATGTCCGGGACTTGGCCCCCGCAAATACAATCCCATGAATTGCATTGCCCAGTGTTTATTAGGTACTGATTATGATGCTGCCGACAGAAACCGTCGGAATTGCCTTGACAGTTCTTATCACAGGAAATAGCCCTACACTTAGTCGCCCCGTTAGCTTTCTTTTGACATGTAGCGGAGACCGCAAAGTCTAGAAGATCATCAGAGTACTTAATCTTTGATGGTTTTGGCACCTCGGTGTCATCAAGGATTGCGTCATCACTAGCAGTGTCGGCAGAGACAGGCTCCTCATCGTCGTCTTTCTTCTCGTCGCTGTTGACGTTGCTCTCAGATTCCTTCACTTCCAAACACACTGGTTTCTTTCCAACGCTCTTAGCATGATCAGTGACATCATCACCGGTGATTCCATCCAAATTATAACCTTCTCCATCCTCATAACGATTGAATCCCCATTCATCACGTAATTCTTGTGGTAAAATGGCCTTGCAGAATCCCTGCTGCAATTTGCTGTCCAGCCGGACTCGAACTTTAGTGACCTCGTACAGCAAGTCTTCGCCTTCATTGTTAAGCCAATCTTCACCGTCTCCATCCCCCCGTTCCCCCTCGCCCATGTAATCAGCATACTTGACGTGCGTTAGGCAGTAACCATGGCAATTACTTTGTATGTACCTAATACACTCCGGCCATTTGCACAAATTGCTCTTATTCGTGAGAAAACGCTTTTTCATATTAACCTCTTCATTTGCTTTCTCACGAAGGAGAGCGTGCGCCTCCGGGTCGGCAAGGTGACGATGAGTCAAGCAGTACCCATAACATCCACTCTGGCGGTATCGGGTACAATCTTCAAAGGCACAGTACTTGCCTTTGCTTTGACCCTTAATTGATATGACTTCCTCTGGTGTGGCCGATGGGGGGAAGTCGAGAGCAGAAGTCAGTGCCTCCTTTACTGCTGCTTTTGCATCTTTGGCCAAGTCGGCCGACGTCAACACCCCGGGATTCAAACGTTTAAATTCCTCCATATCTATTTTGTATTGAACCATCAATTTAGTTTGTTTTTCCTTCGCTAACACTGCTAAATCTTTATACTTTTGTTTTGATGCTTCGTCCATGGAATTCCACTTTGCAGCGATGACCCTGGTTCGGTCTTGCATCTTCCCAGGACCACCCATACCGTCGAGGACTTCTGGCATAGTATTTTTGGCATCAGCACAGAATAGAGCAAATGAATTTGGAGCATTCTTTGGCTTCTTTGGTTCACCATTCAACAAACCTCTTGGATTGAGTGGGACTGGTCGCCCATGAGAAAATTTGCCTATTGAATCCAATAAATTAGTATGTCTGGCGGAAATCTTTGCGTCATCTTCATCTTCTTCATTCTTGACAGCTGACGTCTCTCCTTTATTGCGATTAGTCGGTGGCACGACGATGGTGTCCAACTTGGCATACAGGGGAGCACCCTCCTCCTCCTCCTCATCACCCTCCGAAGATGAGTCGTTCATCTTTACACGAACTTTGACAGTCTGCACAATGACTGCTGACTTCGCTGACGTCGTCATTGCTCCTCCACCACCACCACCACCACCACCACCAAAAATGCCACTGAGGGGGACAGTAGATAAATCGAGAGATCGAGCAACATCAGCCATGGACTTAAATCGCTTATTATCGGTATTGTAAAAGACTGATTCATATCGTCCACAAGGTCGCTGTTTCGCCGTGCATGTAAAGGTTTCACTCTGTTGACGTGTACCACCTCGTTCTTCGAGGTATAAGGCAAGCTTTTCCATCGCCTCCTCTTCACGTTGACTCAATGCCATACTTTGCATTAATGGGTCTACCATGACATCGTTGGGTTCTCTCCCCGCCTTCTTGACTCGTTTCTTGGGAGGTGAGTCGTTCGATGAGTCATCACTATCGTAATACTTGCTACTACTGTTACGTTTCTTCACGGTAACGACAATCAAATCGAGTGATCGAGCAACGTCGGCCATAGATTTGAAGCGCTTATTTTCGTCATTGTAAAATATCGACTCATATCGCCCCTCGGGTCGTTGATGGACCTTACATGTGAATAGTTTACTCTGCTTTCGCTCCCCTGGATAAGTAAT